>Ga0209537_1001694_pt1 | contig 24074 bp, 23 predicted proteins | sample BioPla4DNA1_FD_187698 | JGI IMG/M metagenome (GOLD analysis project Ga0209537, IMG submission 187698) | Biogas fermentation microbial communities from Germany - Plant 4 DNA1 (SPAdes) (version 2) | ecosystem: Engineered > Bioreactor > Anaerobic > Digestate | place: Bielefeld, North... | reverse complement strand
AAAGAGTTGCTGTTGTAGTACCGTCCCCTGCAACGTCATTTGTTTTTGTTGCAACTTCTTTAACAAGCTGAGCTCCCATATTTTCATATGGATCTTCTAATTCTATTTCTCTAGCAATTGAAACACCATCATTAGTTATAAGTGGTGAACCAAATTTTTTCCCTAAAACAACGTTTCTCCCCTTTGGTCCTAAAGTTACTTTAACTGTATCAGCTAAAGTATCTACCCCTGCTTGCATTGCTCTTCTTGCATCTTCACTAAATTTAATCAACTTTGCCATAATTTAAACCCTCCTTATTCTACTATTGCTAAAATATCATCTTGTTTTAAGATAGTATATTCTTCTCCATTTACCTTTACTTCTGTTCCAGCATATTTTGAATAAAGCACTTTATCTCCAACTTTTACTTCCATTTCACATCTTTTTCCATCAACTATTGCTCCAGGTCCTACTGCTACGACCTCCGCTTCTTGAGGTCTTTCCTTTGCAGATCCAGTTAGAACGATTCCACTTTTTGTTGTTTCTTCTGCTTCTAACTTTTTAATTACTACTCTATCTGCTAGTGGTTTAATATTCATGAAAAATCCCTCCTAAAATTCTAATAATTTTTTGCTGTTAGCACTCATTACATTCAAGTGCTAACAATGTTATAATAAGCTTTTATTTTTTTAAAATCAAATTGTTGGAATTATACTATCTGGCTATATCTTCTAAATATTGCATATTTTCAAAAAATACCTTTATTTATCTCATTTTTTTGGTTTCTTTCTTTATTTTTCATATAATTGCACTCATTGTATTATTATATTGCTACTTTTATATTATTATTCATGTCTCTCTATTAATTATTTTAATATATCCCTTACATTATCAGGCACCTTATTACCAGCCAAATTATAAGCAAGCAAGACTGATCCTTCCCAAGGGTTTAACTCCGGTTCTTGTAATTTGCAGTTAAGACCTGCTTCCTTTATTAATTCTAATAAAGGATCTAATATAATATCTCCTGCCTTAAAAACTCCACCTGTATAGGAAACAATAAATTCGTCCTTAAAGTTTAATTTATTTGATAAGGCTCTTATATGATTAAAAATTTCCTTAGCAGCATCTTTAAATATTTTTATAGATGCAGGGCATCCCTTATTAGCTGCTTCTGCACATATCCTTGAAAATTTAGCTAATTCTGTCCTATTGAATTTTAATCTATTAAATACTATATCTACTATTTCATATTGGTAGCTAATTTTCCACTTTTCTTCTAATATATCTGACAATATGGTTCTTTCAGCTCTACCATCTCTTTGTTTTGTATATTCATTTATGGTTCTTAGTGCAATCCAATAAGCACTTCCATCATCACCTATTCCAGGACCAAAGCCTCCACACCTTGCCATTTTACCCTCTGAATCTATACCAAAGGCTATACTGCCTGTTCCTGCTGCCCATCCATTTACTGCATCGTTTTCAACTTTATAAGGAGTATTAAAAATTTCCTTCATGAATTGTTCTACCTTCCAATTCCAGTACCTTTTTTAAATTATCATCAACCACTGTGTACTTGGTTTTAGTTCCTCCCATATGAAATGATTGATTACACAATCTATGTAATCAATATCATTATATAACCTTTTTACTATAATTTAAATTAGCCAATTACAATTTTTGTATCGGAGCCAGGCTCCCTAACATTATTTGGAATTAACAATTAAAAATAAAAAATTGAGAAATGAGGAAGATTTTCAAAAGAAACCTCAATTCTCAATTAAATATATTGCTACTTGAAATTAGGCTCCACACTAATTTTACACTTCAATCTTATTTTCTCTAGCATAATAGAAAAGATATTGCTGAGCCATGCCTGAATATTTTCCAAACTTATCCCTTGCAAAGACTCTCATTTTATTTAGGGATACATCTGGTGCCACATAAAAGTGAATCATAGCCCTCTTTACCCAAACATCTACAGGGAAGGCTGATTTTTTCTTCATGGAAAAGAGCATTATGCAGTCTGCAACTTTAGCTCCAACTCCCATAAATTTTTGTAGGGCAATATGACACTCATCATCATTTAGGTCTTTTATATATTCTAAATCATAATCTAGTACTTCTGGTCTTTCATCATATTTATCTTTATTAGCTTCATAATCCTTCTTTGTTTCTAAAGCTTCATTTACCTTCTTAACAGTATCTACAATATATTTACTTCTAAAGGAAGCCCCTGTTTCTTGGATTTCCTCTAAGGTTGCTGAAGCTATTTGTTCTGGTTTTGGGAAGGTATAGTATTCATTATCTTTATAGGTTATCTTATCTCCCCACTTTTCACATATTCTCTTTACTGTTTTCTTAATTGAGGGAATGCTGTTTCTAGCTGATATTATAAAGCTTATTAACATTTCAAAAGGATCTTGATTAAGTATTCTTATTCCATAGCCATATTCTATGCTTTTTCTAAGAATTTCATCCTTAGAAAGGTTATCCTTTATTTCATCGTAATTTGTTTCTAAATCAAAATAGTGAAGCCATATATTATTGAAGTCTTCTTCATTTGTATTATGTATTGTTACTTCATTACCTTTTTGACTTATTTCTATTACTCTACCAAAAGCAACAACTATATATTCTGTATCACTTATCTTATCCCATCTAAAACATTGGCCACATTCTAATATTTGCTTAATATCAAAGTTTTTTACCTCTTCTAAAATAGCCTTATCTTCTATAAATTTAACATTTTTAAAATCCATAACACACACTCCGCCTTTTCAGTTCACAGTTCACAGTTTCAGTTTAGGAAATAATTTAGCTTAGGCTGAATTATTTCCTAAACTGCAGACCGTAAATTGTGTGATATTAACTATAATATTCTTGTTTATTCTTATTTTATTTTCTCGGTTGAAATTTATTATTATCGACTTATTAATAACTACTATTATTTAATAGTTTACTGCCACTTTTTGCACTTTGTCAAGCTTTTAAACTCTTCCTATTAATATATCATTCCAAATAGATTCATTAAAAATACATAACAAATAGAGCTTGTCCAACTTCTATTTGTTATTCCTTTCTTAAGAGAGCCCTTAAAGAGCTTCCCCTTGATATAGTAATTTTTATTAGTACAATTATTATTAAGTATAATTTTCAACCTTCTCCTTATGGAGCAGATAACTTATTAGTTATTTAAGTGCATTATTAATATATTATTTTAGGATGTGATTAGATGTTAGATTTTTTAGTAGGACTAACTTTCTCTTTTTTAATAGCCTTTGCAGCTTATAAAAGGTCTTCTCTTAATAAGAGTGGCTTGATAGCTGCCATAGTTCTTGGAACAGTTTTAATCCAAGCTCTATTTTTTTATTAGCCTATGGAGTATCTTTTGCAGTTGCAGCTGCTGATACTTGGGCTTCAGAAGTTGGAGTATTAAGCAAAAGAAAACCTATAAATATATTAAACCTTAAACCATTAGAAGCTGGAATGTCCGGTGGAATTAGTCTTTTAGGAACAACTTTTGCCTTTTTAGGATCCTTATTTATATCTTTAATACATTTTATATTGAATATAATTATTTTCAGGGATATTAAAGAAGGGCTAATTTATTCTATTTACTGTCTTTTAATAGGCTTTTTAGGAGCAGTAATGGATAGTTTACTTGGAGCATCCCTTCAAGCTCAATACTATTGTGAAGAATTAAATACTATTACTGAGAAAAGATTTTACAAAGGAAAAATTAATAAGCTTATTAAGGGAGTATCTTTTATTAATAATGATTTAGTGAATTTAAGTAGTAACTTAATTTCAACATTAATAATATTTATTATAATCTAAAAATTAAAATAAGGCTGTCGCACTAAATTTAGTGCGACAGCCTTATTTTATTAAACATATATTTCAGATTTTCAGCCCGCTGAAAATCATCCTTAATTGTGCATTTTGCATTTTGAATTATGCATTGCACACATCCCTTGTGTGCTTCTAGTTTTGTTGATCATGCAATAAGTATATTAATGTTAATAAACTTTCTGATAAATGTACGTTTTCTACCGTTACATCTTCTGGAATACTTAAATCTACAGGAGCAAAATTCCATATTCCCTTTACTCCACCTTTAATTAATCTATCACAAACAGTTTGTGCATTATTTCTAGGAACACATATTATTCCCATATCAATATTATTCTCTTCTAAGTAAGTATCTAAATAGTCAATATCTCTTATTTCTACATCTCTTATTTTTATTCCTACAAGTTTTGGATTTGCATCAAAAATAGCTGCTATATCTAATCCATTTTCATTAAATCTATAGTTAGCTATGGCCTGACCTATGTTACCAGCACCAATTAAGACAGCTTTATACTCTCTATCTAATCCTAAAATTAATCCTATTTGATTATATAAATCTTTAACATTATATCCATAACCCTGTTGCCCAAAGTCACCAAAGTTGTTTAGATCTTGACGTATTTGTGAAGCTGTAAAACCTATCTTTTCTCCTAATTCCTTTGATGATATTCTTTCTACATCATTTTTTAGTAGTTCTTTTAAATATCTATAATATTTAGGAAGTCTTTTTATTACAGCCATTGAAATATTCTTCTTCTTTTCCATTTTATCTCTCTCCTATTAATTATTTCACAATTATATATTATATTTTATCACTTTTCTTCCATTTTTAAAACGGCTATATTAATACAATTTATATAGCTACCTTTTCTTTATTATACCTATTATACATTTTTTATTTAACATTTCATCTAATTTTTATAGTATTTATTGAATTTCATTAATAAATATATAAAAAAATAGACTTATATATAACTTAGCAGTTAGTTATATATAAGTCTTAAATTTGCACAAAGCTTTATAGAACTCTGTAATCAATATAAAATATCGTATGCTTCCCTATGCCTGAAATTTTCAACCTCATTCATTATATTTAATTCGTAGAAATTTGTCAATAAAAATCAAACTTTTTATCTAGTTATTTAAATAATTTTATTTTTCCTGTTCTATTTAAATTTACCAACATTGTCATTGTTACTGGTAAAACAAAGATTCCTATAAATCCAAATAAATTTATTCCAAGATATATGCATGTAAGCATGATTATTGGATGTAATCCTACTTCTTTTCCAACTATTTTCGGCTCAATTATATTTCTCACTACAGTAATTAGAATATACATTAAGAATATACCTATTCCCAGGAAGATCTCTCCCTTTATTAACTCAAGTATTGCCCAAGGAATTAAAACACCACCTGCACCAAGAATAGGAAGTATATCAAATATTGCAATAATGAGAGCTATTGTTCCTGCTTTTTCTACTCTTAATAAAGTTAATCCTAAAAATATTTCAATAAAGGTTATAGAAATTATAATTGAGTAAGATTTTATAAACTTTAATAAGGTTTTTCCTAAACCTTCCTTAGCTTGAAATAGTATTTTTGCTGTTTTTTCTGGTAATTGCCTCTCCACAAAGCCTGTTATTACCTTGTAGTCAAGGGCAAAAAAGTAAGATGAAATAATTGAAAATAAAACTATTATAAAAAATGCTGGTACTGATGAAACTGCTGATGAAATAATCTTAACAATTTTAGTGGATAAATTTGATATTAAACTTCCAAGAGAGTTTACTAAAGATAAAAGAATATCTGTAATAGTCTCTACTATCTCTGGATCTAACTTGGAAATTAAACCTTCTATATTATAGGTTATTTCATAAACTGCAGGCTCTACCTTTGTCATGTATATACTAGGCAAAGCTAAAAATAAATCCTTAATAGACATGGATAACTTTATAATTAGTAATGTAATTAAAGCACCAACCGTTACATAAAATAAGGTAACAAAGATTCCAGCAACTAATTTTCTATTAATTTTATACTTATCTGATACTAAGGTTATTGCTGGTTTAAGTATAAATGCTACGGAAAATCCGATAACAAAAGGCATAAGCCACGGAATTGCATATTTGAAAATACCATATACTATTGATCCTACTGCTATTATATATATTACATTGATTATAAAATCCTTCTTCTTCTCAATACTCATATCCACAACTCCTTTACATAATTTAATTATACAATAAAACACCTCTTTTTTAAACAAAAATAAGGCTGCCGAATTTCAAATTTTTAGCAACCTTATTTTTAGAAAATGTTAATTAACATATTAAATATATTCTTCAAATTCCGGTTTTTCATTTAATTCATTTAAGAGATGCTTAATTTCCTGATCTTTATTTTTATCCATTATTAATATAACATCTCCCGAATCTACTATAACTAAATCTTTTATTCCAAGACCTATTATTAAATTCTTATTTCCGAATATAGAACAGTTCTCGCTATCCTGTAAATATACCTTTTTACTCACTTTGTTACTTCCCATTTCCTCCATATACCTACTTAATGCTGAAAAACTTCCAATATCATCCCAGATAAAGTCACTTTTTATAACATAACCTTTTCTCGTTTTCTGCATAATTCCAAAATCTATTGATATTCCATCTATCATTGAATACTGTTCTTCTATAACAGCTTCTTCATTTTCTTCCCCAATGTTTTTATAAATTTCCATAAGGGACTTATATAAGTCTGGCAGGTATTTTTCTATTTCCCTCAATATAACATCTGCTCTAAAAACAAACATTCCTGAATTCCACAAATAAGTTCCCTTTAAGATAAAATCCTTTGCCACTTCCACGTTAGGTTTTTCAGTAAACCTTGCAACCTTGAAAGTTGGTATTGTTGAAGATTGGACTCTTGGCCCCATTTGAATATAACCATAACCAGTTTCAGCTCTTGTTGGAGTAATTCCAAGGGTTACTATTCCCCTTTTTTTATTAGCTATCTCCACCGCTTGGGTTAAGGTTTGTAAATAAACTTTTTCATATTCTATATGATGATCTGAAGGCAATATAACCATTACAGCATCTTTATCTTTTTTTAAAAGTTTAACAGCTGACAAACCAATGCAGGTTGCTGTTTCTTTATTTTGTGGCTCAGTAAAAATATTCTCCGATTCTATATTTTCTAATTCATCTTTTATTTTCTCTTGATATTCTTTATTTGTAACAACATAAATGTTCTCTTTATTTATCAATGGAATTATTCTATCTACTGTATTTTGAAGAAAACTTTTATTGTTTATAATCTTTAAAAACTGTTTTGGATTACTTGATCTTGATAAGGGATAAAGTCTTGTCCCTTTTCCCCCTGCTAAAATCAGCCCGTATATCAATAAATTTCAACTCCACGTAGTACTTATGTATTATCATATGCCGTCTATTTTTAATTTGTGATTTCCTATATGATTATAGATTTTTTTATTTTTAGATAAATTTTTAATTTTTTTCTTCTTGACTTTTTTCTTATGAATCTTTATTATTAGATTAGTAATTGAATTAAATTTAATATGTTGTAAGTTAAAAGGGAGTAGTAAAAAATATAGCATCAACATACGCGGCAATTGCCTGGTGTTATATACCTTAATGGTTACGAGACTTTTAATACAGTTTTTATTTATTAAAAATTGTATTAAGAGTCTCCTTTTTTTTATTTCTTGAGGCTCACAACATATTAGAATTAAGTAATTACAAATTTATTATTTAGTTTGGAGGATTAAATATGAAAAAGTTTTTTTCTAAAACCTATGAAGAAACACTAAAGGAATTTAATGTTTCAAAATCTGGTCTTACTGAAAAACAAGCAAAAGAAAATTTGGACAAGTATGGTTATAATGAACTAACACAGAAGAAAAGAGCTACTGTTTGGGAGGTTTTCTTTAGTCAATTTAAAGATTTACTTGTAATAATACTAATTATTGCAGCTTTAATTTCAATGGCTACTGGTGATGCAGAAAGTACATTAGTTATTATTGCAGTTATTACTTTAAATGCAGTTTTAGGAACTGTACAGCACTTTAAAGCTGAACAATCTTTAGATAGTCTTAAAGCTTTATCTTCCCCTACTGCAAAAGTTATTAGGGATGGAAAAAAGATTGAAATTCCTTCTAAAGAAGTAGTTCCTGGAGATATATTAATGCTAGAAGCTGGTGACATGGTTGCAGCTGATGGTAGAATTATTGAAAACTTTTCACTGCAAGTTAACGAAAGTTCATTAACTGGTGAATCTGAAAGTGTTAATAAATTTGTTGATGTAATTGAAAGTGAAGAAGTTGCCTTAGGTGACCAAAAGAATATGGTATTCTCAGGTTCCTTAGTTACTTATGGTAGAGCTTTAGTAGTTATTACTTCTACTGGAATGAATACTGAAATAGGTAAAATTGCTAACTTAATGGAAGAAACTCAAGAAAAGGCAACACCACTACAAGTTAGCTTAGATGACTTTAGTAAAAAGTTAGCTATTGGTATTTTAGGTGTTTGTGTTATTGTATTCTTCTTAAGCTTAAGAACAAACAGTCCATTAGACTCACTTATGTTTGCTGTTGCTTTAGCAGTTGCTGCTATTCCTGAAGCACTAAGTTCAATAGTTACAATTGTACTAGCTATTGGAACTCAAAAAATGGCTAAGGAAAATGCTATTGTTAAGAAATTAAGAGCTGTTGAAGGTTTAGGATCAGTATCTGTTATCTGTTCTGATAAAACAGGAACTCTTACTCAAAACAAAATGACAGTAAAAAAAGCTTTTGTTAATAATAGATTTATTGACGGTGAAGAACTAAATGTAGAAGATGTAGTTGAAAACTACTTACTTAAGAGTTCAATTCTATGTAATGATGCTACATCTAAGGATGGAAAAGAAATTGGAGATCCAACTGAAGTTGCTTTTATTAACTTAGGACATAAATTATCTATATCTGAATTAGAACTTAGAGATACTTATGAAAGATTAGCAGAAGTTCCTTTTGATTCAGATAGAAAACTTATGAGTACACTTCACTTCTTTGATGATAAATATATAATGTTCACAAAGGGTGCATTAGATGTTTTATTAGATAGAACTAAATTTATAAAAACTTCTGATGGCGTTAGAAACATAACTTATGAAGATAAACAAAGCATATTAAATGCTAACAAGGAATTATCTGAAAATGGCTTAAGAGTTTTAGCTTTTGCTTATAGAGAATTTCCTGAAAATAAAGATATAACTATGGAAGATGAAGAAAACTATACATTTATAGGTCTTATATCAATGATAGACCCACCAAGAGAAGAATCAGCAGCTGCTGTTGCAGATTGTATAGTTGCTGGAATTAAGCCAGTTATGATTACTGGAGACCACAAGATTACTGCTTCAGCTATAGCTAAGCAAATAGGAATTTTAAGAGATGGCGACAGAGCTATGGAAGGTGTAGAATTGGACAAGATGTCTGATGAAGACTTAAGAAACAATGTAGAGCATATATCTGTTTACGCTAGAGTTTCTCCAGAACATAAAATTAGAATAGTTAGAGCATGGCAAGATAAAAATCAAATTGTTGCTATGACAGGTGACGGCGTTAACGATGCTCCAGCTTTAAAGCAAGCTGATATAGGTATTGCAATGGGTATAACTGGTACAGAAGTTTCAAAGGATGCTGCTTCAGTTATATTAACAGATGATAACTTTGCTACAATAGTTAAGTCTGTTGCTAACGGAAGAAATATTTACAGAAACATTAAGAACTCAATTAAGTTCTTATTATCTGGTAATGCATCTGGTATTCTTTCAGTATTATATACTTCACTTTTAGCACTACCAATGCCATTTAAAGCAGTACACTTACTATTTATTAACTTATTAACAGACAGTTTGCCTGCTATCGCTATTGGTATGGAACCAGCTCAAGGAGATTTATTAAAGGAAAAACCAAGAGCTAGAAATGCTGGAATTTTAGACAAAAAATTCGTAAAAGAAATAGTATTTGAAGGTTTAGTTATTGCTATATTTACAATGTTAGCTTTCTATAATGGTCTTGGCACTGATAATAACGCTGCAGTTGCTTCATCTATGGCATTCTCTACATTATGTTTAGCAAGATTATTCCATGGATTTAACTGTAGAGGAAATAGATCCTTATTCTCATTAGGCTTATTTGGAAACAAATTCAGTTGGTTAGCTTTTGCTGCAGGATTAGTTTTCTTAAACTCAGTATTATTTATACCAGCATTAAGAAACTTATTCGAAGTTGCAGTTTTAACAGGAAAACAAATTGGATACATTTATCTATATGCATTCCTTCCAACTGTAGTAATTCAAATTGCTAAGATTATTAAGGATATTACAACTGATAAAAAAGAAAAAGTTTCAGATTCAAGTGATTCTGAGAATATTGGAAAAGCAGCATAATCAGATTTCAGTTGTCAGGTTTCAAGTTTCAGTGAACTGAAACTCTAGAAATTTAATAGGTTTAATTGAGAGTAACACTTAATTAAAGGATATAGAAAAGGTAGTTTGTTTTGGACAAGCTACCTTTTTTAATTAATTATTTTTCAAACTTTTTATTAAATACTTTTAATTTTCATCCCATTCCCTTGAAATTACATCTAAAAGTTTTTGTAAAGAAGCTATACCTCATTTAATTCCTCTAAATCTTTAGAATCCAGCATTTCTAATGTTTTTTCTACTGTTTTCTTTTCAGTATAAAGATTAACTTGTGCTTTATTAATTATCCATAAGGCATCATGTATTCTTCCTTTTATAATAAGAGGCATAACCTTTTTAACCAAATCCATTCCAAATCCTGCATTTAATGCACGTATACATTCAAAATATACCTCATGCTCACTTGTATAAATGCGGTAGCCATTTTTCCCTCTCTCAACCTTTGGAACAAGTCCCCATGATTCATAATGTCTTAATGCACTGGTGCTTATGTTTAATTTTCTAGCAATATCAATACCTCTCATTAGACTCTCCTTCTTAAACCTTTAAACAACAGTTTTCAGGTTTCAGGTTTCAATTTTCAGTTAAGGAATAAACTCTGTAAGAGTTTAATTGAAATAAGGATTTAGACAAGCTAAATCAATCAGAAAGGGCAGTTTCACAATAGATTTGTGAAACTGCCCTTTTCCTATAATCCAGCTAAAGTGAATTATTTCATTAAGATTTCAATCCTAAACTAATTACTTGATGGCTTATAATTTTCTAAAGCATTATAAGGAATTTTAAAATGAGGCATTCCACTTGCGTAAGGAGCTATCTCGTAATATGCAAATTGTATTACTAAGTATCCATTTTCTATATAAAATGCTTGATCATCCCTTATTCCTGTAAAGCCCTCCTTACCTGGAAAATATGCTTCCTTATTTAAATTTATTTGATCTTGTATTTCTTTGTTTATAAATGCTTTGTAATCGAATCTTTCTTTAAATAAATCTCTAAGCTCTACATTTTTACCTGTATTTACATCTATATTATATGTTTTCCTAATTGTTATTCCATGGGCTCCACCACTATATTGAAAATAATCGATATAAAAGCTTAAAATTTTTTCTTTATTAGTTACTCTATAGTTTACACGACTCTCATAGGGGAATCCTGGTTTGTTTTGTTCACTGGCAACTCTGTTTTCTTCAATAAAATTATTTGTAAAATTAATTATCTCATTATTTATTTCCTCTTCTCTTGCTTTATTTCCTAAACCTGAAATTTGAGGAATTGTTACATTAATATTAAGATATTTTGTCCTTTCATTTATAATTTTATCCACAATTCTTAATTCTTCAGCATATTTGTTGTCGATATTTATCAACAAACTTTGTGGATAAGTAACATTGAAATTGATTATTATCATTAATCCCAACACTGCTAATTCTTTTATCATATTGTAATTCTCCCCTTTCCCAAAAATATAAATATTTTTTAATACTCACGAAAATCTATCTTTTATATTATCTACAATTTGTAAAAAATTATTAACAGGTATGTCAACATAATCTTAACAACTTATCCACAGTCCACTGTGGACAATGTGCATAAAAAATATATTTTCGCATAATCTCATATATTTTTTGTTCATATAAAAAGCACAAAATCCAATAAACATGCTCTCTAAAGCTTGTGGATAACTTTTATTTGTAAACTTTTAATTTTCCTTTGAATACTATAAATTACACAAGAAATAAAAACGGGGGATAAAATGAAAAAAAGAAACATTCGAAGTAAATATGATTATGATTGTGATTTTGATTTTTTTGAATATGAATACGAATATGATGATGAATATGATGATAAATGTAAAAGTATAGAGCCACCTAGTTGTTACTGTCAAAGAGGCCCGAGAGGACCAAGAGGGCCAAGGGGTCCAAGGGGCCCAAGAGGGCCTCGAGGACCGATTGGACCAATGGGGCCTGCAGGGCCTACTGGTGAGCAAGGCCTACAAGGTATTCAAGGACCTATCGGACCAACTGGGCCGACAGGACCTACTGGTGAACAGGGACTTCAAGGTATCCAAGGACCTATTGGACCTACTGGCCCTACTGGAGAACAAGGTATCCAAGGTATTCAAGGTCCTACCGGACCGACTGGACCTACAGGTCCTACCGGAGAACAGGGACTCCAAGGTATTCAAGGACCTATTGGACCAACCGGACCGACAGGACCTACAGGAGAACAAGGCCTACAAGGTATCCAAGGACCTATAGGACCAACTGGACCGACAGGGCCTACCGGAGAACAAGGCCTACAAGGTATTCAAGGTCCTATTGGACCAACTGGGCCTACTGGAGAACAAGGTCTTCAAGGTATTCAGGGTCCTATTGGACCAACTGGGCCGACAGGACCTACTGGTGAGCAAGGACTTCAAGGCATTCAGGGACCTATAGGGCCAACTGGACCTACAGGGCCTACTGGGGCAACCGGCAATGGCGCCATGATACCATATGCCTCTGGTATACCAATAACATTAACTTCACTAATATCAGGTCTAGCTGATACTGGTGGCTTAGTTGGCTTTGGAAGCAGTGCAGATAATATTCAAGTTGGAGCTGTAATAGATTTAACCGGAACAGCCTTAGGTCCATTAATAAACTTTGCTTTCGTAGCATCTCGTAATGGAACCCTTACTTCAATTTATGCACAATTTAGCGTAACTGTTGGGCTTAACATTTTAGTAGGTTCATTGACAATAAGCGCTACCTTGTACACCGCCCCTCCTGGAAGCAACGACTTTACACCAGTACCAGGTGCTACTGTTAATTTAGATCCCCTAACTGGTATTATAAGCCTTGGTACAATTGTAGATGGGCAGGCTACAGGATTAAATATTTCTATATTAGCAGGTAATAAATATCTACTAGCATTTTCAGCCACAACCACAGGTTTAAGTGTTCTAGCAACAATAGTAGGATATGCTAGTGCAGGAATCACTATAGTTTAACTAAGCAATAAAAAAGGACGTCATTAAATTTCTTATTTGAATTTAACGACGTCCTTTAAGTATATAAAAGTAATTAAAGGCTATTATATCTCTGCTTCCTTAGTCTTTGCTGAAGTATTTATCAATGAATTTAACTTGATTAATTCTTCTTTTGTTAAGTCTCTCCACTGACCAATCTTTAAATTACCTAAATTTATATTCATTATTCTTATTCTTTTTAATTTCACTACATTATAGCCTAAAGCTTCACTCATTCTTCTGATCTGTCTATTCATGCCTTGAGTTAATATTATATTAAAGGTATTTTTATTTATTTTTCTAACCTTACATTTTTTTGTTATTGTTCCTAAAATCCTTACTCCATTAGACATATCCTTTAAAAATTTTTCAGTTATAGGCTTATCTACTGTGACTATGTATTCTTTTTCGTGGTTATTTCCTGCCCTTAAAATTTTATTTACTATGTCACCATCATTGGTAAGAAGAATTAATCCTTGAGAATCCTTATCTAATCTTCCTATTGGAAATATTCTTTTTTCATGATTAACAAAATCAACTATATTTTCTTTTACTTTCTTTTCAGTAGTACATGTTATTCCTACTGGCTTATTTAAGGCTATATAAACTAGCTCCTCAACTCTTTTAATTGGCTTTCCATCTATCTTAACATTAGCATTTTCAGGCACTTTAGTTCCCATTACTGCCTTTACTCCATCTACTGTTACTCTTCCTGCCTCTATAAGTTTATCAGCTTCTCTTCTTGAACAAAAACCTGTTTCACTTATAAATTTATTTAACCTTATTTTATCGCCTCTATCTTTATGAACTATTATATTTCTCATCTTATCACCTTTGTATCTATTCAGAAACTTTATTTTCATCTCCTGAGTTATTAAACTTAACTTCAAGTTTATTTTCTGCTATATATTCTTCCGTATCTTTTATATCCTTATTTTTTAAAGGTTCTCCGGTTACTTTAAGAACTATACCAGTACTTGGAACCATTTCATTATTATTAGCATAATCTAATATATTTTTTAAAGCTAAATCTACATCATTATTTTTTACCTTCAATTCTTCTAACATCCCTTTACCTTTTTCTGAATTGCTAGAATAATTAATAACCTTATTAGAAGAATTTAGTTCTAAAGTTATTGTAGAAGTAGTTTCTACTACTATAGTTTTCTCTATATTCTTATATTTATAAGAAGCAATTAAAAATATGCAAGCTATTAAGGTAAAAAATACTGCCATTTGTGTTTTATATTTTTTTAACGAAATGCTTTCTTTTGCTAAAATTTCCTCACCTATTTTTTCTTCCTTCTTTGATTTTACTTTTATAAATTCTCCCTTTGAGGTTAATATTACTGAGGATAATCTTCCCTTATAAAGAAGCAGCCCTTTATACTCTTCAACATCAACATTTTCAATTATTTCTTCAGAGCCAAGGATATGTATTGCCTCAACAACTTGAAGATATTCTTGAAGATAATTATAAGTTGGGTCTGATAAAATAATAAAATATGTTATTATATACTCTTTCCATTTCTCTAGAAAACTTCTTTCTAAAGGTGTTGCTTGCAGAAGTAGCTTTAAAGGAAATTCTTTATTTTTTACTAAATAATCGTATATTTCTATATTTTCTATTATAAAATAAGTTATATTTAATATTTTATTTCTAATGTCATAAGAAGGCTTATCAAATACTAAATCCTTAATAAGTATCTTATACTCCATTAAGTCTTCTTTTAATCTACTTATTTCTTCCGCCCTTTTTTCTATTATATCTTCTGACACTAGACTTATAGGAGTTTTTGTTGAAAATTTATATTTATATTGTTGAAAAGTCATTATTCTCCCCCACTATTTAATTCATTTGTTTCAATTAACTTTCCTTTTACTATGACTCTTTCCTTTGCCCCAACTGTACATGTTACTAATGTTATTGTTGCATCTTCAGTATCATCTAACACATCTATTCTATCTGGTTCAACAATGAAGTTATCAGTTATTTCATAAATAAATTCCTTACCATTTGCCTTTACTATAATTTCATCTCCAATTTCTGTTTTATACAAGTTAACAAAGGCCTCCGAATAATCAGAAACTCTATGGCCTGCAACTGAAAAATTTCCCTTCTCTCCAGGCATTGCAGAGCCTTCAAAATGGCCTAAATAATATAAAAGAACATCATCGGTTATTCCTTCCACTATTCCTTGTGAAAGTTTTATACTTGGTATTTCTAATAATGCAATAGGCTTGTACCCCCCGTCTACTTCAAAGCTATCCTTATTATTATCCTTATTGCCCTTATCAGGATTATCATTTATTACTTCTTCTAATATATTTTTGAGCTCTTCTTGCTTTTTTGCAGTTTCAATTTTTTTATAAATAATAGATGCAATTATGGTTAGACCTATAATTATTAAAATAAATCCTATAATTCTTCTAACTCGTTCTCTCAAGCCCATTACCTCCAATAAACATTTAGGATATTTTAACATATATTATATCATAAAGAATATTGTATTTTAATAAGTTATGGTTATTTTAGGCTATTAATATTTAGGAGTATTTTATGAATAGAAAAATAATTTATGTTGATTTTATTTTCAAACGCAGGAGAATTAAATCTAAGCCTATGTATTATATATATAAAATAAATTATTTGTTAAAAACTCTAAGGGATAAAATATTTAATAAAAAGAAAAGGTATTACGAAAATATCCAGCCCTTTTATAAAAAAATTATATAGCATTATTAAAATCTAATATTATTTATTAATTTATGGTAAAATAATTCTAAATAAAATTTTAGAGGTGGTAATATGAGAATAGGATTAGGATATGATGTCCATAAATTAGTAGATAATAGAGATCTTATAATAGGCGGTGTTAATATCCCTTACGAAAAGGGACTGCTTGGTCATTCTGATGCAGATGTATTATTACACGCAATATGCGATTCTATTTTAGGGGCTGCAGCTCTTGGAGACATAGGCAAGCATTTTCCTGACACTGATGAAAGATTTAAAGGTGCTTCTAGCCTTACTCTTTTAAAGGAAGTTGGAATACTAATTAAAAACAAAGGATATAAAGTTGGTAACATTGATGCAACTATAATTGCCCAAAAACCAAAGATGCTTCCTTATATTGAAAATATGAGGGAAAACATAGCAAAAGCACTAGAAATAGATAAAGATCAGATAAATGTTAAGGCTACTACAGAAGAAGGCCTTGGATTTACTGGGAATGGAGAAGGAATCAAAGCAAACAGCATTGCCATGCTGTTTCCAATTCAAAATTCATAATGCAAAATATACAATTGAGGAGGATTTTCAGCACACTGAAAATCTACATTTCACAAAAAAGGGTTGTTTCCAACAACCCTTTTTATATTTTTTCAAAACTACTTTCAAGTAGTTTTTCCCTTCATTCTACATTCTAGGTTATTTTTCCAATTTAGGTATATGAATATTATTGCACTTATTACCATTAAGTATGGATAAAATAGAAATTTCATTATTGCAAAAGGTGATAGGACTGCAAGTCCTGATGCTGATATTAGTTGTGCTCCATAGGGGATTATTCCTTGAAAAGCACAGGAAAACAAATCCATAATACCAGCAACCCTTTTTGGTTCTAAATCAAATTCATTTGAAATATCTTTAGCTATAGGTCCAACAGTCACAATTGCAATTGTATTGTTTGCAGTACAAATATCTACTAAACTTGTTAAAACTGCAATTCCATACTCTGCTCCCCTTTTGCTTTTAAATCTTCTTAGACCCTTGCTAAGTATAAAATCTATCCCTCCATTAAACTTTATTATTTCTATTGTTCCAGAAATAAGCAGGGAAATTATTATAAGCTCACTCATTGCTCCTATTCCATTGGATATAGAATTAAAAAGCCCTATTATATCAAAACTTCCAAATATAATACCTATTAATCCTGAAAGGCCTAGCCCGAGTAATAAAACTATTATTACATTTAATCCAATTAGTGATGTTATTATAACCACAATATATGGTATGATTTTAAATATATTAAAATCTAAAGCATCTAAATTTACTATTGTTGCATTTCTAGTTAATAATATAAAGATAATTGTTGTAATTATTGCAGCCGGAAGAACTATAATAAAATTCATTTTAAATTTGTCTTTCATTTCACAACCTTGAGTTTTAGTTGCTGCTATAGTTGTATCTGATATTATTGAAAGATTATCACCAAACATAGCCCCACTAACTACTGCCCCTACAGCTAGCGCAGTTGATATTCCGGTTTTATCAGCTATTCCAACAGCTATTGGCACTAAAGCAACTATAGTTCCCATTGAAGTACCTATTGATAATGATATAAAACACCCTATAATAAATACTCCAGGTATTAATAAACTGCTAGGAAGTAAAAATAGACCTAAATTAACAGTAGAATCCACTGCCCCCATATCTCTAGCTACTCCTGCAAATGCACCTGCTAGTATAAATATTAATATCATTAATAAAATATTAGTATCTCCTGCACCCTTACAAAACACCTCTATTTTTTTATCAAGTTTTTCTCTCCTATTAATAAATAATGCTGTTAAGGCTGCTGCTAAAAAGGGAATAATTACTGATACAGCATAAAAGCTTTTTGCTATTATGGATATTCCTAAGTAAACTATTATAAACACCCCTAAAGGTATCAATGCCAGACCGTTACTCTTACTTTTCAAAATCTTTTCCTCTCCTTTAATAATAAATTACCCCAATTCCTTATTAATCTTATAAAAAAAACTTCTGCAGAAATACAGAAGTTCAACTTTACTATAAAAAATTATAGTTCACCCCTTATCTATCAGGATCTCCTGCAGGATTTAGCACCTTAAGAATTAATAAAAACTCTTGGTTGCTGGGCTTCACAGGGCCAGTCCCTCCACCACTCTTGATAAGTTCTTAAATTTTTGCATTACTATAGTATCAATTTACATTTGTTATGTCAACAAGGAAAAGTGCTATACACTTATTTCACATATCCTATTTATCTTCGCCAAGTTATATCTAGTGCTTTTTTAATGTACAGCGTCAGTTCACAGAGCATGAGAAATATTTTCAGAAACTACGCAGTAGTTTCATCCTTAACTGTGAACTGTAAATTCTGTACTGTGAACTAGAAAAAGAGAGATTAACCTAAGTTAATCTCTCTTTTTTAATTTGGTGCGCCATCAGGGGATCGAACCCTGGACACCCTGATTAAGAGTCAGGTGCTCTACCATCTGAGCTAATGGCACAAAATGGAGCGGGTGATGAGAATCGAACTCACGTAACTTGCTTGGAAGGCAAGGGCTCTACCATTGAGCTACACCCGCAAATCTTATTGACAAATATAATTATAATACTTTAAAAATAATTCTGTCAATAAGAAATTTTATATTTTATATTATTTCTGTAAGAGATTTTTCTAAAATATTTCTAAATTTCTCTCCACAAGCCTTATCTGTTTCTGCTTTTTTACATATTTCCTTCCAATCTTCAATGGTAACCCCAACAACTTCTTCAAATTCATTTCCTCTAATTATATAGTTAGAATTAATTACAAACTCTCCTAGTTCTGTAGGGCTATTGAATATCTTTAAATATAAAAATTCATTATTATCACCAATCCAGGTTTTATTAAAATCTCTGGTAAATTTCCTTAACCTTGGAAAGATCTTATTTTTAGGTAAAGACCAGCAAGACTTTATCATATTGATTTCTCTTTTCATATTATCTGCCTCTGTCTTTGTTAACTTTTTATTCTTTTCTCCATCAGAAATTATTTTTTCTACTTTTATATTAGGTACATTTACAATTAATTTTTCTCTACCATATATCCACTTATAAAAGGCTTCTTGCAAAAATGAATATTGTATATAGCCCAGCAAAGTTTTTATGTCTGGAAAGTAGCTCCATGTATTATCAATGCCATTGTTTCTCCCAAAGACTAGAGTATGAATATAAATTGTATCCTTATTCGGTAACGAATTCATAAACATCTGACCTCTTAAAGTTTTATTCTTATCAATTAGTTCTTCCCAATAATCGAATGAATCGTAATTATGTCTCACTGTATCACCCTTTCTTCATTACCAGAATATAATGTATTATCTATATTTATTATATAGTTTATTTTACCACACTACAATTGTTTTCAAATTTTTGTATATTATTTTTTCTAAATCTTCTTAATATTATTATTTTAGCCATAATCATCTATTTGAATTGGAAACAAGTTTATTTTATAATAATATTAAGGATAGATAAAAGGAGGCGTAAATTTGCACCACTGTGAAATTTGTGGATCAAGGGCTGATGTTCATCACATAATTCATAAACATGAAGGTGGTTATGATATTAAATTAAATTATAAATATCTTTGCAACTACCATCATAGGGGGAAAGTAGGTCCCCATAGCAGCATAGAAACAGACCTAAAATACAAGTTAGAACTCCAGGAAAAATTGTTCAATCTTTTACCAAAAAATTATTATACATCTAAGGAACTTTATTATATTTTAGAAATACCAAAGTCTTCTTTAAAAAGATTAGTTAAGGACCTTAAGATGTATAAAGAGGGCTATTCAAAGGTTGCCATAATTACAAAATTAATGGGGGGGAAACTATATTCCCAGAGCATGTTACAAGAATTGGAGTTAGAACGCCTTTTTCACAACATTAATATTGGTTAATTTTTGACAAAATAATCGAAGTATAAAATATATTTATATAAAGAATTCACATTATAAAATGTGGATTCTTATTTATTTTAAAAAGATAGGTAAATTATATTTCTATAAAAATAAAAACTTCTAAAATCTAATATTAGACTTTAGAAGTTTATTGGAGCGGAAGACGGGACTCGAACCCGCAACGTCCACCTTGGCAAGGTGGCGCTCTACCATTGAGCCACTTCCGCAAAGTTTATTTTCGCTCTGGTGCAGATGAAGGGAGTCGAACCCCCACGCCAAAGGCGCTAGATCCTAAGTCTAGTGCGTCTGCCAATTCCGCCACATCTGCATCCTACATTTATATTATATATAACTTTTTTTAATTTTTCAAGATTTTTATTATGACATTTTTCTTATAATTTGTAAAAACATTTTATCTTTCTTCATTGACATTAAAGATTTTTCTATTTATAATTAAAAATAATATAATAAAACGATGACGAGGACAGTAGGCTATTACTCATTTTCCAGAGAGAGATAAACTTGGTGCAATTATCTTACTTGATTTTAGTTGAAAACCACCTCTGAGTGACTCTAATAAAGTCCGTTTATATCACGTTACGATATATCTTAAGAGGCCTATTTTAGGCAATTAAGGGTGGAACCGCGGGAAATTTGAATTTTAGTACTCTCGTCCCTTTCTATTTATAGAAAGAGACGGGAGTTTTTTATTTTACTTAGCTTACTCTAGCCCTTTTATCCATGGCTAGAGATTAAAAATTAAAAATAAAATTTATTAGAAAAGGAGATAAATATGATTAAAATTACTTTAAAAGATGGATCAGTAAAAGAATTTGAATCAAGTGTTTCTGTTCTAGACATTGCAAAATCAATTAGCGCAGGTCTAGCAAGAAATGCTTGTTGTGGAATAGTTAATGGAGATGTAGTTGATTTACGTTTTCTTGTTGAAAAAGACAGCGAAGTTGCAATATGCACTTTTGACTCACAAGAAGGAAAGGATGCATTAAGACACAGCATATCTCATGTTTTAGCTTATGCTGTAAAAAGATTATATCCTGAAGCTAAGATAGCCATAGGACCTGCTATAGCTGATGGCTTCTACTATGATTTTGATGTAGAACCAGCATTTAACTCTACTCACCTTGAAAAAATAGAAGATGAAATGAGAAAAATAATAAAGGAAAATCCTTCAATAGAAAGATTTGAATTGCCTAGAGCTGAAGCTATTAAGCTTATGGAAGATGCAAATGAACCTTACAAGGTTGAATTAATAAATGATTTACCGGAAGATTCTGTTATTTCCTTCTATAAAATGGGTGACTTTACAGACCTATGTGCAGGACCTCACTTAATGTCCTTAAAGCCAGTAAAAGCTATTAAGCTTCTTAGAGCTGCTGGAGCTTACTGGAGAGGCGACGAAAAGAACAAGATGCTTTCAAGAATTTATGGTACTGCCTTTCTAAAGAAATCAGAATTAGAAGCTCATTTACAAGCTTTAGAAGAAGCTAGACAAAGAGACCATAATAAACTTGGTAGAGAACTAAAACTATTTACTACAGATGAAAAAATTGGTCAAGGACTTCCTCTATTAATGCCTAAAGGGGCTAAAATAGTTCAACTTTTACAAAGATGGGTTGAAGACGAAGAAGAAAAAAGAGGATATTTATTAACTAAAACTCCACTTATGGCTAAAAATGATTTATATAAAGTATCTGGTCACTGGGATCACTATAAAGATGGAATGTTTGTATTAGGTGATGAAGAAAAGGATGATGAAGTGGTTGCACTTAGACCTATGACTTGTCCATTCCAATATACTATTTATAACGCTGAACAACACAGCTACAGGGATTTACCATTAAGATATGCTGAAACTTCTACTCTATTCAGAAATGAAGCCTCAGGAGAAATGCATGGTCTTATAAGAGTTAGACAATTTACTTTAGCTGATGGCCACATTGTTTGTACACCTGAACAAGTAGAAGAAGAATTTAAGGGTTGCGTTGAATTAATTAATCATATTATGACAACTTTAGGAATAGCTAACGATATAACTTATAGATTCTCTAAATGGGATGCAAATGATACTGAGAAGTATATAAATAATCCAGAAGCTTGGGAAGAAACTCAAAATACAATGAGAGAAATATTAAACCACTTAGGTATTAATTATGTTGAAGCTGATGGAGAAGCTGCTTTCTATGGACCAAAACTTGATATTCAATTTAAGAATGTTCATGGAAAGGAAGATACTATAATAACCATCCAAATTGACTTTGCTTTAGCTGAAAGATTTGATATGACTTATATTGATAAAGATGGCAACAAAAAGCGTCCATTTATAATTCATAGATCATCAATTGGATGTTATGAAAGAACTTTAGCTATGCTAATTGAAAAGTATAACGGTTCATTCCCAACATGGCTTTCTCCAACTCAAGCAATAGTTTTACCTATTTCTGATAAGTATAACGACTATGCAGAGTCTATAGTTAAGGATTTTAGCAATGCAGGTATAAGAATTACTGGAGACTATAGATCAGAAAAGATTGGTTATAAGATAAGAGAAGCTAGATTAGAAAGAATTCCTTATATCCTAGTTGTTGGTGAAAAAGAAGCTACTAACAACCAAGCTGCTGTAAGAAGTAGAAAAAATGGCGAAGAAGGACCAATTGATGTAACTGAACTTAAGAATAGAATTATTTTAGAAATAGCAAATAAAACTATGTAATGTACAATTAGAATGAAGGAAGAAACTCGCCTAAAAGCGAGTTTCTTCCTTCATTATACATTCTACATTCTAAATTACTAAACTTCCTTAAGAAGTTTAGCTACTTTGTTTTGAAGAAGCCATACCTTTTTTTGTTTTCTATTATTTGCAACCATTTTGTTTTTATTGTTAGTACTAGCTTCTAAGTCCCTTGTAATCTTTTCTTCGTATATTTTTAGAGCTTCATTTAATGTTTGTAGTTCTTCTTTATTAAACAAGTTAGCACCCCCGCGTATTAGTCTTCAGTTTTCGGTTTTCAGGTATCAGTTAATTAAAAATTAATTGCTGCAAATTATTATATCAAAGGGTTTTAAAGTTATCAATAATGTATCTTTTCTAAATTTTAAAATAAAAAGGCCGCTTCTTCTATAAGAAACAACCTATAAATCTCTAAGTTTACAGTATGACTTTACATTTATTTATATATATTACTTAGTTAGTATTTGCTTATCTGTTATTATAATATCCACTTTTACATCGTGTTCTTCCTTTTCTATTTTATCTACAATTTGAAAATCGTAAGCTAATACAACTTTATTATTTTTATATGCTATGTCTTCTAAATATCTATCGTAATATCCTCCACCATAGCCTATTCTATTGAAGTCTTTATCGAATACTACTCCTGGAACAATGATTAAATCGATGTCTTCTTTTTTTATAACAATACTATCATCAATTGGTTCAAGTATTCCCATGTGGTTTTCCTTCAATTCCTTAAGGCAAGGAATAAATATTGCATTCATTGTTCTGGTTTCTCTATAAGTTTTTGGGACAGAAATATTTTTATTATCTTTAAGAGCTCTTTCAATAAGCTTTATTGTATTTATTTCATCTCCAAAGCTTATGTAGGTAAATATATTTCTTGCATTCTTATATAAATTAGTTTCAAATAGTTTTTCTAAAATAATATTGTCTTTAAGTTCTTTTTCTTCTGCTTTCATTTTTGATCTTTTCATTAGCACTTCTTTTCTAATATTTCTTTTGTATTCCTTTGTGTTCATATTTTTATCCCTTCCTCTTTGTTCGTAAATATAACTGAAAAATACTATCTAAAACAAATCCTAATAAGGGTCCTATTATAATATACGAACTGTTATCTGTAATAAAATAAATAATCATACCTATAGTAGGGCCGATAAACATTAATTCACTAGTGGTACCCTTATCTCCATCAACATCTTCTTCATCTTCTTCCTCAGCTTCTACAAAATTATTATCTTCTTTACTATCTAGCCTAAACATATTTATAATTTTTTTATAGAATT
>Ga0209537_1001693_pt1 | contig 24090 bp, 24 predicted proteins | sample BioPla4DNA1_FD_187698 | JGI IMG/M metagenome (GOLD analysis project Ga0209537, IMG submission 187698) | Biogas fermentation microbial communities from Germany - Plant 4 DNA1 (SPAdes) (version 2) | ecosystem: Engineered > Bioreactor > Anaerobic > Digestate | place: Bielefeld, North... | reverse complement strand
CAGGTATCTTTAGGATAAAACTCTTCATAAGCACTCCCAATCAGTTTTACGGCAAAATCATGATACCTCGTTTTGTCAATTGTAAAATACTCAACATTGGCAGGGTGCAAATGAAGGAAATTTTGGTACGGAATAACGATAAAACCGTGATTATTTCCAATTTCCATGACTTCTTGCACTGATGCGCTTTTAAGATCATATGTGTCTAAATTTTGTATTAGCATATCTATTGCCAATCCTAGAGTATGTAAATCGGTTTTATCGGATGGCCCGTCTTGAATGCCTATGCATAACCCTTCAAATACTCTTTTGTAATCTTTTGCATCATGATCATACTTGAAAAAAATAACGTTTGGGCAATCACGAAAATATGGGTTTACAAACACAGCGGCAATATTGTTTACGATATTGGTAATATCTATTATCTCATAAGCCGGTTCCGTTGCAGGAAATAAAAGGTCCAATTCTGCCCGAACCCTTTCCTCATCTAGAGAAATCGGGATTTCATCATTGGCATACGCAACCAGAGTAAATAAAGATAATAAGAGAATTCCAAAGAAAATCTTGATTCTCCTCATCTTATGGTTTCCACTCCTCTCTCAGCAATCCTGTAATATATTCGTCCATGTTTGCTCCGTTGGCCATACAGATAAAGGCTTTTCTCCTCATGGCCTCAATTTTATAGCCAAACTTCTCTTGAATTCTAAAGGAAGCGAGGTTACCTTCAAAAAAAACATTTTCAAGCCTTTCTCCCTGTCACTTTGCTTTTGGCGGTAACTTCACCGCCAGTATTTTTTTATAATCTTCGAGAGTAGTTTGGTCGTTAATTCGAAGCATAATCCATTTGCCCATTTTCATATAATCGCCGGCGTTATTATAAAGCTCAGCAGTTGCAGGGCTTAGGGCCGGTAAGATTGACTCCATGATCGGATCAAGCTTATAACTGATTATGATCATAACCGAAAAGGCATTTTTTTCAGGGTACAGCGTACCCAATGCCTGACCGCTTTTTTGAAATTTCACATTCCACCCGGGTTTTGCTGCACAGGCACTATAGGATAATTTAGGTTTTGCGCTATAAGCAGAGTCCATATATTTCATTAATGATTGCCATAGCTCTTTCGCCTCACCGCCAATATAGCCGGCGATTTCATCCATTGACGGCTGTCTAGTTGATGGGAATACTTCATTCCATTGCATTCTTGTCACCCCTTTCTCTTGTTAGAAATGATAAGGCGATGTGTGGTTTATTTGAGAAAGATAGCGTAAAGTGATGGGTTTATGATCCGGTTCATCCAGTGATTCAATAATAGCCGCTATTGCCTTTTCGATTTTTTCATGCCAATCATGCCTTGTGGTATCCCTCATGGTATCTTGACCCCATTATAATACTGTCTTTTTGTATATACCTGTCATATCTTGCTGTTTTGCTGACCAAAAACTCAAGAGGCCACATGGAAGTGGCCTCCGCCTTGATCGACCATCTTTCGTCATTGAGGATATATGTTATTACATCTTCAGAGAGAGCCAGTAGTTTTGGTTCCCATTCTACAAGCAGACTCAAGAGTTCTTGAGTAATCGCCGTAAACTCACTCACGTTCCATTCTCCCTTACCGGCTTTTTCACCGGGCCATGCCCAATTGACGTAATTTTTAGACCAGTTTCTTTTTCATAAAGAAAGCAACTTGGCCATCCTCGGCCAAATCGTTATTGGTGTAATATGACAAATCGATCCCGTCCAACTCAAAACCGGCCTTGCGGTATAACGAAATGGCAGGAGCATTTGTGTTCTGTACCTCAAGCCCAATAATTCTAAACCCTGCATCCTTTGCAAGAACAGTTAATCTATCAAGTAATAACGATGCTATACCTCTTCTTCTATGTTTATTTGATACTTGAACATCCCATATCCATAAAGAGTTGTTCCACGACTTTGCTTCTGTAATCACAATTCCAACCAGTTTATCCTTTTCATATACACCCAAAGAAAACCCTTGCGAAATCATTCTCTGGTATCTCTCCAAATCATCATCAGATGCTTCAGGCCACTCTACCACAAAAGGCTCTTTAAGCTTAACCAGCTCAATCCTGATAACCGTCCGTTCCTGGCATTCCTCTTTGGCGACTTTATACTTGCTATCAGTAACATAGCCGTCATGGCCAAGCCCTCGTAATTCTTCTCTTGTAAGCCTGTCAAGCTTTCTTACTTCTATCATTTTTTCCCTCACTCGATGAATGCTACCTTAAAATTATGAGAGCAAACGCGAAATATACCCAAGAACTGCTAAATACTGGGCAGATGACATCTTCTTTCTCTCCTTCGCCTATTTCTTACACTTTCTTGCACTCGCTTGTTTCTTACGCTAACTATTCCCACGTTTTCTCCAATCACCTTATGCTTATTTACTGCAAACAAAGATCAATTCTTTGCCATTATCGATACTGCTTTTGTCATAGTACCCGAATTCTTCTTTGATTTTGAAACCCGACGATTCCAATAGCTCTTTCAACTGGTCGTAGTAGTAATACTTTAGTTCCAAGGGCTCTCTGATCTCCATTACTCTCCCATCCGGTTCTATGATCTGATAGATCATCTCCGGATAGATGATTTGGTTAACTGTATCGATTTTGACTCCTCTATGCTTTTTAACTACTCGCTTCCCGGTTTTTTCATCCACTGTTTCCCATTGCACCGTCTCCGGATAAACCCAAGTTTCGTCCAGTTTTTTATAAGGCCTGAAGGTATCAACAATGAATACCCCTTCGTCACTCAGATGCTCATAAACACATTTTAAGCAATTTCTCTGCGCTTCCTTTGTCGTGAGGACTTGAAAGCCCCGGAAAGGAATGATAATCAAGGAAAACTCCTTGTTCAGCTGGAAATTCGCCATGTCATACTGGCCGAGCCATATCCTGTCCTGAACCGCCTTTGGCTGGCCGGCCAGCTTGCTCCTGAATTGCTCGAGCATGCTGCCGGATAAGTCTATCCCGTAGACTTGATGGCCGTTTTGGGCAAGGACAAGGGCAACACGTCCCGTCCCGCAGGCCAATTCCAGGATATCACCGGGGTATTTTGCTGCATACTCCAGATAGAATGGGATATCATCCTTCACAATATCCCGGTCGTCATAATCATATAAAAAGGCAGCTTTTTGGAATAAGTTGGGCCGGACTTCCATGACCTTTTCTCCTTGCGTGCGCGGCAAAACGAACAATGGGCCGCCGGCTTTTTAACATAAGGTTTAGGTTATTGAGCCTCAAGATTAATCCATTGAAATGAATTTACCAATTTAGCGAAATCATCCTCATATTTTGGAGCCAATTCTTTCGTACCCAATAAAACATTCCAAGGCTCTACTCAGACCCGGCGAGCCGGGCCGCGCGCTGCTTATTCATATCTGTAGGGCAATATCTCGGATAGTTTTACTATTTTATCGTCATCAACCATTATTTCTGTATCGAGGTTATCATAATTGATCCGGTACATAAATTCTCTGCATCTACCACACGGCGGGTATATTTTGCCTCCTACGCTAACCGCAACAATCTTTTGAATCCTTGATTCCCCATTGGTTATCATCTGGGCGATCGCAGAATGTTCGGCACAAAAACCCATGCCGGAAGAGGCATCGATATTTACTCCGACATAGACATGGCCTTTTTCCGTCAGTAAAGCGCTGGAGACCAATCCCACATGGCAATACTCAGTCAGTTGTCTTGGATTTACTTTTTCCAAGGCCATCTCCTTTAGCTGCTCGAATGTCATTGGTATCCCTCCCATTATTCAGTTTTCATAGTTTTTGCGTTATGTCTTCATTTCAATAACAATTCCAGTTCTATCTCGTCTCTGATCGGTATCCCGTCAACGCCCGCCAGCGGGATCTCCGGTTTCAGCTTTCTTGATCCGGCAATGGCGTTCCGGTAGACGGCGACCAGGGAAAAACCCCGCCTTTGATAAAACCGGAGCGCCGGTGTGTTGTCATTTGTTGTTATTAGCCAAATGCGCCTGCATCCTTGCAGCCATGCAACCCTCTTCACCGAATCGATTAAGGCAGAGCCAATCCCTATCTTCTCGACAAAGCTCGCCAAAAGCACTATTTCGCAATCTTTGCTTTTGATGTGATACAAAACAATCCCGGCAGGTTTCCCATTTTGCTCCGCAATAAAACCCGGGACTTCGGTGGCATCATGTATGGTATTCCTGGTCACAATCTTCTCCGAACCCCAGTTTTCTCTCATATAGGGCACAATCCATCCCTTATCTTCCGGGGTTTTCTCCCTTATTTGAAACTCCAATCATTACACCAACTTTCTGCGATAGGATTCTTCCCTTGAAATATTGCGATAGATTTTTCCCTCATAATATCTTCTTTAGGCGTTTCTCCTAGCGTATGCCATTATTTACACCCCTGGTCTACAACCGGCCTTCTTCCAAAATTGTATCATACCATGGCCATAATGTTCAGTTGGTCTTTTCCAAAACCCGAATTTTTCAAATAGCTCTTCTGCCGTGGGTTTCCTTTCAACCACCTGATAATTGGTCATTATGATTTCCCTCCAAAGCAGCACCTGAGATCATTTTTACAGGTTAACTTGGCAATCCCGGCACGATTTCCCCTCGCGGACTGCTATTATATCCTTTTCGCCGGGTTCGCCAATTATCAGCGGGGACAAAGGATTATGATTATGATGGTTTTCCTTGACAGCTTTCATACTGTAATTTGCATAGCAGTAATAACACCCATTTTTACACGTATTATAAGCGCCTATATCGATACTTGTTACGCAGCCGCATTCCGGGCGCTGGTTTCTGTCTTTTCCCACAATAAGTTTGACGCCAAGCAGTCTTTCAAACCTTTCTTTATCCACACAACTGGCGCGTTTAATCCCAAACTGGTCAAGGTCGAGATCTTCTGCGCAGGTATCGAGGGATAACCCAAACTCCCTGGCAATCTCCGAAAACTTCTGCATGAGCTCAATTTTCTGTGCAAGCGGCGGCTCAATAAGCTTAAGATGCCTTGTATTTCTTATCGTTTTTTGATAAAAATCCAGAAAACTGACTATACATTTTTCCGTATAAGCGTGGAGCTTTGCGGCCAGCGTTTTGAAGTATTTGACATGATAATCCATGGTGTACTTATCATTGAAAAGAATGGGGTCATAACGCCAGACTACTCTCTCTTTCCCAATTCTCTCCGACAACTTGCGGAACGAAGGGATAATGAGATCATTTTTTGATGGCACATTGGGTTCGACATCTTTCCCGTAGGGGGTGAGGGTGAATTGAAAGTAATAGGTGTATTCCCTCAATTCCTCAAGCCTGTCAAGGATCGGAAGCGGGTTTTTCGTCCAAAAAACGATCCCGTCAACAACATCTGGGGAAAGGCTTATTTTACTCACCTGACTTATATTCATCGGGTTGCGGACCAGTACATATCCTTCTTTTATCCGGTTAAAGAACCATTCGGAATAATAATTGGGTATGTCTGTCCGCCTGCTGGCGCTGATAATCATTTTTTACCTCACAATACCCAAATCTTTGTTCTCCTCCAAAAACTCCCTGCCTCACTCAGAATACAATCTCCTTTTTGGTTGGTGTCCCTTGATGAAAAACTATTTTCCATTGACCGTTAAAGCTTTTCCAGATTGAGCTACGGAGCGAGTATTTCATATCTTCTCTTGTTTCATGGTGCTTTATCGCCTTATACGTTGCTAAAACCACACCGGGCGCCAAAATCCTAATATCAAAATCTTTGATTTCACAGTTAAACACAGTTTGCCCTTGATCACCATCGGCAAAATCATCTTCACTAAAGAAATAAACCCATCCCGAACTGCAAAACTCAAAAAAATCCCCGGTAAGTAATTCCCCCATCTTCTCTTTGGAACTTCGTATTTCCGGTTGCAGCAAGCGATTTTCCAAATCATAAATATGTTGTTTCAGTGATTCAATTTGCAACATTCTTCATCCTTTTTTGTTTATTGTGCTTTTGTCATCATGTTTCCTTCGTTTTTTGTTGCTTTAAGCTCGTTCATATCAAATTTCTCCTGCCTATAGTACAAACATTAAGAAAATAACCGGAAAGGCAATAAAGAGATTCTTTTTGCTGGCAACATAAGCACTCCCATATAATAATCCTTCCGAGAAAGCGAATATCCCAACCGATAAATCTTTGGAAAAAATGTGGGCCAACCCCCAGGTCAAAGCAACCATAATACCACCCCAGGGGATGTTACTGTTTCTAAACCAGATCTCCCCGGCCTCTTGCGCAAAGATAATTATCAATACAAACAGGCCGGTTTCAAAGAGGTAGTACAAGTATTGAAAAATGAACTTCAACCATCCAAGGTTTTGGAACTCCTTAACCACTTTAAGGCCATTCCAAAGCATAGTGCTCATCACTATTGAGACAACCAATAAGCCAAAACAAAGGGCCCAACGTTTTGTCCCAATAGCGCTCCTTTGTGAAAAGATATCAAAAGCAAGTTTTTTCTTGGCGAGCTTTACTAAAAGAAGAATAATGATCAGCAATATGATACACGTGACAAGCCAGTGGCTGATAATCTCTCTTGTTGAGAAGTCCCAGAGTCCTTTACCGTAAACAAGAGGTTCGATGAAAAAAGCCAGTAAAACTTCGGAACCCATCCCGGCAACAGCAAGTAAGCTGAGGATAAAGAAAGCCAAGCCTTTTTTTGCTTTGCATTGGTTATCAGTCATACTCATACCTCCCCTTATCTTGGTCCTGCATTCAATTATCCCCCGGTAAATATATTCCCAGGCATATAGCTGCCGGGAAGATATTCTCCTTTTCCTATCTTTGTATCGTAACAACATGTTCTATTTTATCAGTCAGGTTTGGAAGTTTTTCTGCCAGAAATGTGGGGTATGCTTTATACTTCTTTAAGTCGGAAATTGGTATCCAATTCATAAACTCCTTGCCATCCGGACAATAGCTGTTACTCTTCAGTTCCTGTGTGCCCCTGGATTTCATGAGAAAATATAAGGCAATTTCATGACAGGCAAGTCCTTCAAGCACGCCGGCACTGCCAGTAAAGAAGTTTTCATGAATAAAAGCCAACCTGTCAATCTCGTATTCTATCCCCGTCTCTTCAAAAACTTCTCTTAATATGGCCTCCTCAGCAGTTTCACCTAAACGGACCCCGCCGCCAACCGAATAGAGATAATCAACGGATTCGTTCCCTGCCATTAGCAGACAACCATTTTCAATAATTATTGCCGCCACACGATACCGGAACCATTGTCCATCCCTGATGAAAGAACAATCCAGGTCTTGATTCAACTCCATTTAACCTCTCCTAAGCTAAATTTATATGCCTATAAAACAAACATTAGCAAAATAACTGGGTAGGCGATAAACAAGTTCTTTTTACTGATAACATAAACGCTCCCATTATCCTCCATTCGTTTGTAATCCTTGGTTGTCTCAGGACACCTTTCCCGGTATAATTCTCTGTTATCCTTAATTTTCCTTCCATAGCATATTTTTATAAACCTCCCCATGACCACCCATGAGGGCAGCCAATCCGGAGCTTGCGGGAGCCCGGGGCCAACTAAAAAGCGGCCGCCGCTCTTGGGCAGCCGCCATGTTTTCCGCGGGAAAAAGCACTATTATTCATGAATGAACTCATTCCATAAAAACCTTGCCACGTGCCCTTCTTTTACAGTTTGTTTTGTAATAATCCTGATATATATTTGGTCATGGTTTCGTCAATATCCAAAGGGTATGGAAAGGCCAATTGCTCTGCTGTTTCCTTAGACAGCCAGCGAAATAGATCTACCATTGCCAGCAGGGAGCTTCGAATATCCCCTTCATCATAATGGGGAAAAGTCTTTTTCAACCCATCTATCGCCCGTTTGTCCGCCCATTCTTCCAGAAAACGTCCTTCATGCCAAGTATCGCAACTCCAATCCCGTCGAGAGCATGTATGCCACTCCAACATTGGAAGTACAGCTGTTTGCTGCAGATAATTACACCAAGAACAAGCCACATAAAGTTCTCCCCGGCAGATTTTCTTTGCCGTTTTTTCGGCCATACACCAGAAATATTCAACCAGTTCCATAAACCTGGTCTGAGTTGGCGGTTGGGGAACTGACTTAAAAGAACCTATGAAATTTAGCATTGACGAGGCAATATTATCTTTATCAATAAGTACCCGTACTCCCCTCCTTATTGTCTGGGCGGCGCGTTGCAGGTAATGGGTAACTCTTCTGGGAATGAAGCGTCTTAACGAAGGGAAGTTCCTGGTTAGCCACAACATTATTTGCCAGCACGTTTTAGGGTAAGAACTAAACACAAAATCAACATCTATCCCACCCTCATAAGTAACAAGCCACTCTGCTTCATTAGTCGCGGTATGATGACGAGTTTTTACCCATACATTTCCCATTTCTGTCATCCAATCCGTCTGGGAAAAATAGGTTTTTGGGTTTGTTGTAAAAGTCATGATATCCAAATCAGCCCAACTGTCGGCGGGGTGATCGCAGCGGGCACGTGAACCAACGATCAGGGACAAACGAATGTCAGCTTTTGTACCAGCCCATTGTATAAACTTTTCTATTAATTCTTCGTAAAGCACAGCGTTTTGATTCATAATGAGCTTCACCTCTGAACAGCATGTTAATCATGTTCCCATGCGAAACAATTGCCACTTTGCTTTCCTGCGGGTATTCATTGATTATTTTCGCCAAGACCTTTTCCGTCCTGGCCCTGAAATCGATAAGCGTCTCTTGTCCATAGAAACTGATATATGCTTTTTTGTGTTCAGCCTGGATGGGAATTTGATTGCCGTTTCCTCATATGGTAAACCAGCTAATTGACCATTGTTGAATTCCATCTAGTAATTGCAGTAGCATAGCTCCCCACAAACGTTTTATATGAAGGTCATACTTCTATACGCTTTTGACATTCTGGTCTATCGTTGCTTGTGTCTTTCTTGTTTTGCAGGGAACTTTAGCTGATGGTACAACTTTTGAAGAACTGTGTAAATATATATCTTGATCATCGAAAAAAATATGAGCTCCAAATGCTTTTAAAACGCCATCTTTAGGTGCACCTCCGAGAAAAAATGCTTCATCAATTCTCACACCCCAATGCCTTAAGGTAAGAATAACCCTTTCATGTGCAGGGCTGTTCCTAGCCGTTACTAGAGCTGTTCTAATTGGGTTACGTTCGCCAAGTTGCTTTTGCAAAAAAGAAAGAGTCCTTAGTAGTTTTGCAAATGGTCCTTCTGGTAACGGCTTTTGGGCATTTTTCTTTTCATGTTCTAAGAACGCTTCCAAGCCCTGTGTTTTATAGATCTCTTCAGCTTCATCCGAGAACAATACAGCATCACCATCAAAAGCTATTCTAATTTCTGAAGCAGAGTTTTCCTCGTAGGATGTGTCTGATTTTTGAACAATACCCGCTGCTATATCTGCATCGATAGCAGCTTGTACATCCTTTTCATCTGCCGATAAAAATAGATCAACATTAAACGCTTTCAAATAAGGGGCAAGCGGTCTTCCACTTGTTAACGCAGCTCGACTAATATCTAGCCCATAATGTTCAATTGAGTTAAATATCCTGAGGCTGGTGTCAGCATTGTTTTTTGACATAATAATGACTTCAGTCTTTCTTTTTCCTTTTACTAACTCATTTAGCTGTAAAATACCCTTTATCAATCCAAATGCAATACCAGGCTTTAAAATCTTATCTTCATTTTCAATTTGATATCTAGAATATGCTTCTATTCCTTGTGTCTTAAATATTTCGTCTTCCTCTGATAAATCAAATAGTGCCCTTGATGAAACCCCAATTACAAGATAATTTTTAAAATCATAAGGCATAAATCCACCTCTTTTCGTTTTAATTCCAATATATTATGTAAAAAACAATAAAACTCCCAATCGTTGGTTTTAAATCGTTAATTAGCTAAAAAATGGTGATGTCACAGACAGGAATATTATAACATATTATGGAATGCATCTTAAAGGTGAAGTTTTTTAGGAAAAAAGAAGCAAGGTTAAGCGATCACGGAATAGGCAATCTAATGTCAACAAGCGGAACTTTCCTTTTTTCCTGCTACTTCGGACGACACCTAAGCGTGATACAACGTTATCTCAAAGCCTAATTTCTCAACTACAAATTAGAAGTGCCGATGACGCAAGCGTAGCGAGTTTTTAACCATCACTCGACAGGTTTATGAAATAGAAGCTTGAGCAAAACGATAGTGGCGTTTGCTTTACAAAGTGGATAGGAGCCATTATATAATCAGGCAATAGAACTAAGTTTTCTAACTACTAAATTTACAATGTTATCAATAGAGGTATTTGCTAATGATATGTATCCTATAGTTTCAGGTAATCCTGGAATTTTCGTATCATCAATCCTTATTGGTAATATATACTCCTCTTTTTCTTTAAATGCTCTAGCCTGAGCTATGCGCCGTTCATAGTTTGTCCATAATTTTTTTGCGTATTCTTCGTCATCCTTAACTTCCCTTCATTAACATATTTTCTAAACCCCCCCATAAACCCTTTCATAAGAAGTTGATCCATTTTTTAGAAAACTTTGACCTCAATAAAAAGGCGACTGCCCCTCTTGGACAGTCGCTAATTTTTAGTTCCTTCATGTAGAAACCTGGCTTTTCAAATCTCTTCAATATACCTCTTCTCCACCCAACCCCTTCTCCCATCCCGCCTCGTGATCAGGTACCAGCCGTCTTTCTCCCCGGTTATCTTCACCCTGCTCCCTTCGTCAAGGTTGAAATGGACGGTGGCTTCCGGCGCCGGTTCGTAGCGGGCGACGCCGCCTGCTTCCACCACCACCCCGCTTGGGGTGAGGCGGTCAAAATACTGGAGCCCGGCCAGGGTCAAGAAGAGAAGGAAAAGGAAACCGCAAAGGTAAAAGGGTACCCGCCACCGGGATTGCCGCAACACGGACGCAAAGGAGACGTCCGGGTGGCCGTTGGCTAGGAGCATCACGATGATGATTGCGATCAGCAGGGCGAAGAAGAAAGATGTCATCAAGACCAAATGCCCCTGGGGGAAGAAATTGACCAGGTTTTGATAGAACTCCCTTTGCCAGGAAGGTGTTCCCTCCTCCACCCCTTCCAGGGCGTAACCCAGGTTGGCGCGGAGGTCGGCGTCGCGGGGGATGAGCCGCTTTGCCTTCTCGTAATAGAGGACAGCCCATCCGGTCCGGCCCATTCGGAAGTAGGTATTGCCCAGGTTGAAATAGAGGTTGCCGCTTTCGTACCCGTGGTCCAGCAGTTGCCGGTAGGCGGCGGCAGCCTCTTCGTAGCGGCCCTCTTCGTACAGGTTGTTGGCCTGATAAAAGAGGGCCTGCGGGTTGATAACCCGGCCTGGATTCTCCTCCGCCCTCGCCCGGCTGGGAAGAGCCAGGAGCACAAGGAGGAAAAGGAGAACAGCGCAGGTTTTTACCGGTAAACGATGATCCGGCCGGGAAAGGCTCATCGCCACATCTCTCCTTTGCAAAGTTTACCCGGGTCAACCGCCGGCCAGGATCCGCCCGGCTGTCTCCCGCAGCCTTTGGATCTCGTCGGCCGCCGGCTTTCTCCCGGTAAAACGGTAAAAGTCATAAGCCTCAAAGAACTCTTTGATATCCTTTAAACTATCCTCACTCAGGCCCTCGGCCTGAAGCTGGTTAACCACTTCGCCGGTCATCCCCGCCGCCGGGAGGTCATACCGTTCACCCAGGTACTCCCGGACGATGGTGTGGAGTTCATCAATGAACCGTTCCTCTTCACCCTTTTCCAGCAGGACCTGGGCTTTTTTCAGCCTCTGCCCGGCCTGGGCGGTGGCCCGGAGCGCCCTGGCTTTCGGCGTTCCTGAGCTGAGCATCGCCAGCCGCCTCCGGTAGTACAGGGCGGCAAAAAGCACGCCAAGGGGCAGGAGGTGCAGCCACCAGTACCAGGCCTGCCTGTAAAAGACCTTTGCTTGCAGGCGCAGGCGGCCCGGCGTCCCCTTGATAAAGACCAGATCCCGCCCGTAAGCCGGTGCGCCCCGCCCGGGGCGGGTAAAAGCAGTGGCTCCGGCCGGTTCAGAACCGGGGGTGACGGTCAGCGGGATCGCCTCCGAACGGGCGGTTTTGTACTCCCCCGCCACCGGGTCGAAGTAGGATAATTCGTAAGGGCCGATCCGGTCAACACCTTCGCTGAGGGGGATTAGCACCTGTTCGAAAACGGCCACTTCCTCCCCGCTTTCCCCGGAGGTCTTTCTTTGCGCGTCGTAAATCTTGAACCCGTCAGGATGGCGGAGAACCGGGGCGGAAAGGGCGGCAAAGTTCCCGGTCCCCTTTACTGTAAGGGTCACGGTTACCGGGTCCCCGGCCTGGACCTCCTGCGGGTTGGCGGTGGCCGTCAGCTCAAACTGGCCCACTCCCCCGGAGAAGCCCGCCGGTTGCCCGGCTGTGGGCAGCGGGACCACCTCCAGTTCCCAGGTGTCGCTCTGCAGGGTCACCGGTTGGTACTCATAATCAGAGAAAAAGTCATCGAAGAAATCAGGGAAGGGGCTGCGCCTCCGGGTCCGGGTCAAAACGGAGCACTGCAGTTTGGCCGGGCCGAGGGTGAATTTGCCGGTCTTGACCGCGGTCAGGGTGGCGGGAAACTCCACCACCTGGTAGGCACGGCCGTCAATAATCCGCCGCCGCTCCACCGGACGGCCGGCCTGGGCGAAGGCGAACTCTGATGCGTCCAAAACCGGGTAACTGATTTCACGGACCGGGAGATCGCCGACAAACAGGCTGATGGTGACAGGGAGCTTTTCTCCTAAATAAATCTGGTTCTTCGGCACGGAAACCTCCAGGAAGAGCTGTTCCCGCCTCCCGCCGGCCTGCGGCGAACCGGCCAGTTCTTCACCGCCCGTCCCGGAAGACGGCCCGCTTGCCGGGAGGACCGTCAGGGTGACGGTGTTGGTCATAACCTCTTCCTTCTTCGTGGTCAGCTTGAACGGACCCAGGGTATATTCCCCGGGTTCCAGGGCCAGAACCGAGTAGTTATATACAAACGAGGAGGAGGTTTGCCCGTTAACAATCCGGAACTGTTGCGACGTGCCGAGGTTCCGGATCTGCAACCCGGCAACCTGCTCGATCTCCGGGGGATTGCTGGGCTTGCCGTCAGTAACGGTAATGGAGAGTTGCGTCATTTCCCCGACCACAATCGTGTTATGTTCAATTGTGGCCTGGGCTGTAAAAGCGCCGGCCGCCGCCGGCATGAAGCAGAAACAACCCCCGCAAAGCAATGCCGTGGCAAAAAGGATGCTGCAGGCACGACGGAAAATTTGCCGAAAACAATACGCAGGCAACTTAACTCCCCCTCCTACCAGTCTTTACCCGCCGGAGGCCCTTCCGGGAGGAGCGGCCCCTGGTACAAAACGCCGCCCTCCGCCATCTCCAATAATTGCATGGCCTCTTCTTTATTCATGCCGGAGTCTTCCTCTTTACCCAGGTTACCGGTGGCGCTTTCCGCGGGCGAATCTCCGGCCTCTTCCTCTTGCTCCTGCCCGTCGCCGTCTTTCCCGGGGTCTTCCCGGTCTTCCTCGCCTTCCTGGTTACCTTCTTGCCGGTCCCGGTCTTGGCCTCCGGGTTCTTTCTCCTCTTGTTCTCCTCTTTCCTTTTCTCCTGTCCCTTTCTCCTGCTGTTCCTGCTCCTGCCTGGCCTTTTCCAGGCGGGCAAGGGTCAACTCGTAGTTGTACTTGGCATCAAGATCGTCCGGGTTCGCCCGGATCGCCTTTTCAAATTCCACCAGGGCCTTTTCATAACCGGCAATGGCCTCTTCCGGGGCGCCCTCCCCGGCTGTGGTAAACCAGGCGCTGCCCCGGTGGTAATGGAAGATATGTTCCAGGCGCCGGCGGTTCTCCGGGTTCATCCGGCGTTCTCCTGTCATCTTCGCCAGTTCTTCCCCGGCGGAGTCAAAACGGCCGGCAGCCGCTGCCGCCTGCCCCCCGCGGTAGAGGGTGAGCCCCAGGTTATGAAGGAGATAGGGTGAATGGGGCTGGTCAACCAGAAGGTCTTCATAAACCCGCTGGGCTGCGGCCACCCCCTCCGCGTCGTCCGCCTGCGCAAGCCTGCGGTTGGCCTTGGCCACCCGCAGGGTTTTCCCCCAAGTCAATACGGCAAGGAGGGCGAGGAAGGCCAAGACCAGCAAGATGCTGACGATTAGATAGACTGCTTTCTTCTTCATCCAGAAATACCCCCGGTATTTATAACATCCGCATGGCCCGGTAGTCCAGAAGAAACTCCGCCGCCAGTAAGAGCAGGGCCAGGAAGAGCGGGAACTGGTAGCGGTTGGTGTACTTCTTCTCCAAAGTGCTATACAATTCCGTGCCTTTATGTTTGGCCAACTCGTTGCGGTAGAGGGTGTCAAGGCCCAGGGAGGCGCCGCGCCCGTGCAGGTAGACGCCGCCGCCGGCAGCGGCAATCTCCTGGAGGATCCCCTCGTTCAAAACGGTCTTCACCACCCGGCCTTCGCTGTCCCGCAGGTAGGAGAGGTTCCCCTGCACGTCCTTGACGGGGATCAGCTCCCCTTCGGGGCTCCCCAGGCCAATGGTGTAAATGGTGATCCCTTCTTCCCGGGCTTCTTTGGCGGCAGCCACCGGGTCGCCCTCATGGTTCTCACCGTCGGTGATCAGGATCAGGATCTTCTCCCCGCCGGCGCCGGTGGCAAAGGCCTCCCGGGCCGTGTTTATCGCCTGGCCAATGGCGGTGCCGCCCCGCGGGATGCTGTAGACATCCAGGGCATCAAGGGCAACGCCAAAGGCGCTGTAGTCTAAGGTTAAGGGACATTGTAGGAAACTGCTGCCGGCAAAGGCGACCAGCCCCACCTTGTCCCCGTAAACCGTGGCCACCAGGTCTTTGATGGCCAGTTTGGCGCGGTCAAGGCGGCTGGGTTTGATATCCGCCGCCAGCATGCTTTTGGATGTGTCCAGGGCGAAAATGATCTCCCGCCCTTCGGTCTTCACCTCTTGCCATTCGTAACCCCACTGGGGGCCGGCCAGGGCAAAGGCCGTAAAGACCAGGGCGAGGACCCGCAGGGCCCTGGTTCTCCGGCGCAGTTTTTCCCCGGAAAAATCGACAACCCGCTCCCAGGTCTCCTCGCCGGCCAGGCGTGCCAGGGCCCGCCGGTTTTTCTTGGCAACAATGCGGAAGAAGATGATGAACAAGAGCGGGACCAGTAAAAAGGCAAGATATCCGGGTTCAGCGAATCTCATGGCAGCCTCCGGTAGATTGTATTATTCAAAAGAGCCTCCAGGGCAATGAGGAAGAACGCCGCCAGGAGCAAATAGGGATAGAGTTCCCGGTATTCCCGGAAAACCGGCATCTCCAGGGGGGTGGTGGTCATCTGTTCAATCTCCCGGAAAATCTGGACCAGCGAGGCGGTATCATTGGCATGGTAGTATTTCCCCCCGGTGATCCTGGCGATCTCCTTCAACAGCTCTTCATCCAGCCCGATCTCGACGTTCCGGTAGACCTTCCGCCCCCAGGGGTCCGTCGTTGGGTAAGGGACCGGCTTGTCGGAGCCGGCGCCGATGGTATAGACCGTCACCCCCAGGGCGGCGGCGGCTTCGGCTGCCGCCAGCGGCGGGATGGCCCCGGCGTTGTTCACCCCGTCGGTCAACAGGATCACCACTTTGCTTTTGGCCGTCGACTCCCGCAAGCGGTTGACGGCGGTGGCTAGCGCGGACCCGATGGCCGTGCCGTCCTCAATCATCCCCGCCTTCACCTCGCGCAGGCGTACGGTGCTGAAATTATGGTCCCAGGTGAGGGGTGAGAGGATATACGGGCGCCCGGCAAAAATGACCAACCCAATCCGGTCGCGGGGGCGTTTGGCAATAAACTCCGTGGTCACTTCCTGCACGACCTCGAGGCGGTTCTTCCGGGACCCCCTGATGATGAAATCCTCCGCCAGCATACTGGTGGAGACATCCAGGGCGAGGACGATATCGATCCCTTCCTGCCGGACGATTGTCTCCTTCAACCCGATCTGCGGGCGGGCCAAGGCGAGCACCAGCAAGACCAGGTAGACCAGGCGGAGCCAGGGCAAACGCCGGGCCCACCGGACCCTGGGCGCAACCGGCGCCTCCTTCAGCACGTCCACTGAGGAATAGCGGACCGCCCCGCGGGCGCGGGTGCGTTCCTTCCCCATCTTTATCTCCAGGTAAAGCAGGATAAGGCCGAGCACGGGTATTAACAGCAGAAAAAGAGGGTTGCGTATAATCATGCCCGCGACTCCCCTGCCTTTCCGGAACCGGTTTGATCTGAGTTAGCCGGAGTTTCCCCTTCTCCCGTCATGGCTTCCTTTTCTCCCGGAAGGGCCCCCGCCGGCGGTTCCTCCTTGGTTGCCTCGACAAACTCCTCCACCAGTGAAAAGAGGGCGGCGGCCGTCTCCTCCGCCGGCCGGTGTTTGGCGAACTTGACCAGGTCGGAGAGGTTCAGCACCTCGGCCAGGGCCGCCTGTTGGGTAAGGGGCAACCCGGCCTGCACCGGCGACTGGAGGATCTCCCCGCTGGTCATCTCCAGCGCGGGGAGGTGATACCGGTTCTCCAGGTACTCGCGGAGGCAGAAACTCAATTCACTGTAATACTCCTTAATCTTGCCGGCGGCCGACAAGTCCGCGGCCCGGAGCGCGGCCAGCCGGCGCCTGGCAATCACGTGGGCCGGTTCCGGGGGCGGCAACTCCTCCACCGCCGCCTCCCCGTCTTTCCCGCGTCTCCGGGCAAAACGGCGGAGAAGGAGAAAAAGGAGAACGAGAAAGGCCCCGGTCACCAAGGCCAGGAGCAACGGGCGGTAATCGGGCGGGAGCCCCACCGGGCCTTTATCCTCCTTTAAACTTGCCGTTTCCGGGGTCAGGTCCGCCGGGAGCACGGAGACCACCGTTAACTCCAGCGGTTCCACAGCCACCTTGGCCTCCTCGCCGTCAACCGTGTAATAAGTGATGTTATCCGTGGTTAACCGGTAATCGCCGGTCCGCCAGGCTGTGAAGAGGTAACGGGTACGCCGGCGCCAGCCGCCCTTTCGCGCCCTGGTCACCGGTTCCTCCTCTTTGACCAGTTCCAGACCGCCGAGATCCGCGGCGGAAAGGGGCAACTGCCGCACGTCCACGCCGCTGACCCCTTCGATCTCCAGGGAAACCGGGATCAGGTCCCCGATCCGGAACGGCCCTTCCGCCTCCAACCGCCAGGCGGCGCTGACCTTCACCCCTTCCGGCAGGGAAAGGGCCGGCGGGAAAAGGCGGTCTTTCAGCAAGAGAAAACCGCCGCCCAAAACCGCCGCCAGGACCAGGAAAGCGGAGAAAGAAACCGCGAGCCTGCGCAGGCGCGCCCGTTCAGCCTCCCTCTCCACCCTCTTCCCTCTATCTTCTTTATCCTCTCTACTCTCTCTATTCCATCCATCCCGCCCGGTCTGTTCCCGGGCGCTGGTATCACTCTTTGCCATAAATCTTGAAACCCCCCGTGTTATACCTCCCGTGTCACACATTCACATGAAAGCAGCGCCTTTCTCTATCACTTCGCACCCCCGGTCAGCGTAACCGTTGTTGACGCAGGGTGAAGAACTTCTGCAGATCATCGATATAAGGGCGGGCGGTGCTGATATTGATATAATCCACCTTATTCGCTTTGAAGAGCCGTTCCAGGGAACGGCGGTACTCCTCCCTCTGCCGGCGCAGTAATTCCCGGCCCGGAGGGTAAGAGGTATCAAAGAGCAGCTCCTCCCCGCTCTCCAGGTCCAGGAACTTCACCAGGCCGACGGCGGGCAGTTCCTCCTCCCGCGGGTCGGTGATGCGGATGGCGATGGTATCGTGGCGCCGGGCGATCCTCTGCAAAGACCCCTCAAAGTCAGGGGCAAAGAAATCGGAGATGAGAAAGACAATGCTACGGTGTTTAAGGATGCGGCCGGTAAAATCCAAGGCCCCTTTCAGGTCGGTCCTGCGCCCGGCCGGCTGGTAATTGAGGATCTCCCGGATCACCCGCAAAACATGGCGCCGCCCTTTCTGCGGCGGCAGGTACAACTCCCGGCGGTCGCTGAAGAGCAGGAGCCCGACCCGGTCGTTGTGGTTGATGGCCAAAAAGGCCAGGACCGCGGAGATCTCCGCCGCAATCTCGCTCTTTAATGGGCCGGCCGCCCCGAAGTACTGGGAACCGCTCAAATCCACTACCAGCATCATGGTGAGTTCCCGTTCCTCCACATAACGTTTGACATAGGGGGCGCCGGCGCGGGCGGTCACATTCCAGTCGATGGTCCGGATCTCGTCGCCCGGCACGTATTCCCGGACCTCGTCAAACTCGATGCCCATCCCCTTGAAGACGCTGGCGTACTGCCCGGCAAAGGGCGCATTAAGGAGCCGGTTCACCTTGAACTGGATTTTTCGGACCTTCTTCAGAATTTCGGAAGACAGCATCGGGTTCTTAGGGAACCTCCACTTCATTAAAGAGGCGTTCAATGATCTCTTCCACGGTGACCCCTTCCGCCTCCGCCTCGTAGGTGATGATAATCCGGTGGCGCAGGACCGCCGGGCCGATCCGTTTGATGTCCCCGGGGATCACGTAACCCCGGCCTTCAATGAAGGCGCGGGCTTTGGCGGCCAGGGCCAGGCAGAGGGTGGCCCGCGGCGAAGCCCCGTATTCAATGAACGGGCTGAGTTCCGGCAGGTACTTGCCGGGTTCCCTGGTGGCGGTCACCAGATCGATAATGTAATCCTTGATCTTGGGGTCCATATAAATCTGGTCGACCACCCGGCGCAGGGCCAGGATCTCCTGGGGGGTGATCACCGGCGTGATCTCGATATTCCGGGAGGTTTGTCCCATGCGGTTGAGGATCAACAACTCCTCCTCTTTACTGGGGTAATCCACCTTAAGCTTGAGCATGAACCGGTCCAGCTGAGCCTCGGGCAACGGGTAGGTCCCCTGTTGTTCCAGGGGGTTCTGGGTGGCCAGGACCATAAAGGGCTCTTCCAGCCGGTAGGTCTCGTCCCCGATGGTCACCTGTTTCTCTTCCATCGCCTCCAGCAGGGCGCTCTGCACCTTGGCCGGCGCCCGGTTGATCTCGTCGGCCAGGATCAGGTGGGCAAAGATCGGCCCCTTCTTGGTGGTAAACTCGCCGGTCTGCTGGTTATAGATTAAGGTGCCCACCAGGTCGGCGGGGAGCAGGTCCGGGGTGAACTGGATCCGCTGGAAATCGGCGCGGACCGCAGCGGCCAGGGTTTTGACGGAAAGCGTCTTCGCCAGGCCGGGCACGCCTTCCAGAAGGACATGGCCGTTGGCCAAAAGCCCAATCAGCAGGCCGTCGATGAGTTCCTCCTGCCCGACGATGACCTTGCCGATCTCATCCTTCAGCTTGGGGATGAAACTGCTATGTTCTTTAATCGCTTCATTGATGGCTGTCAATCCTTCCAACACATCCAACCTCCCGGTCTTTTTCCTGGGCACGCAAACATGCGCCGTCTCCTCCCGGCGCCGCCCATGAGTATCGTCTTTTATAAAACAACGCGCTGTTCCCTTTTTTTGTTCCGCCGCCCGCGGCGCGGGTGCCGGCCATGCCCGCCGGTCAAACGGGCATACCTTTCAACCCGATCTCCTCCGCCACCTGCCGCATGCCGTTGATTGTCTCCTGGATCACCTGGTTCAACTCCATCCCCAAAAGCTCAACGCCTTTCTGGATGATCTCCCGGTTAACGCCGGCGGCAAAAGACTTGTCCTTCCATTTTTTCTTGACCGACTTGACCTCCAGGTCCAAAACGCTTTTGCTCGGCCTGACCAGCGCAGCGGCGGCAATCAATCCGGTCAGTTCATCAATGGCGTACAAGACCTTCTCCATCCGGTGGACCGGTTCAACATCCGTACAGATCCCCCAGCCGTGGCTTTGCACGGCATGGATATACTCCTCCGGCCACCCTTCAGCCTCCAGAAGTTCCCTCACTTTTATGCAGTGCTCTTCCGGGTAACGTTCATAGTCCAGATCATGGATCAACCCGATGATCCCCCATTTTTCCACGTCTTCCCCGAAAAGCCCGGCAAAGTGGCGCATTACCGCTTCAACCGCCAGAGCGTGCCGGATCAGGCTCTCATCCTGGTTGTACTTTTTCAGCAGATTAAACGCTTCTTCCCTGGTAATCTTCTTCGTCATTGGCAACTCCTCCTTAGAAATAAATAATACCACCAAATGCAGGAAAATAAAAGCCGGTGTTGTATCCTAATACTATATGATGCAAATAATGGCGGTTGGAAGTCAAGTTGCCTATTACGCCGATACAGCACAGAAAAGAAAAGGAGATGTGACATTTATGGACCTTGCTTCATGCAAAAACCCGCGCATTCTCTTCCAGGGAGACAGTATCACCGACGCCGGGAGGAACCGGGAAGACCCGTGGAACCTGGGTTGCGGGTATGCCATGATGGCCGCGGCCTGGTTCAAAGCCCTCTTCCCGGAGGTAAACGCCGCTTTCCTCAACCGGGGAGTCAGCGGCGACCGGGTGGTGGATCTCAAGGCCCGGTGGCAAGAGGACTGCCTGGACCTCAAGCCCGATCTGGTTTCAATCATGATCGGGATTAACGACTGCTGGCGGCGGTACGACCACAATGACCCAACGCCGGTGGAGGAGTTTGAAGCGAATTACCGTACGATCTTGACGCAGACCAAGGAGATGGGCGCGGAGATCGTCCTTTGCGAGCCCTTTGTCCTGCCGGTCATGGAAGGCCAGGAAAACTGGCACGAAGACCTGGGCCCCAAGATCCAAGCCGTCCGGAAACTGGCGCGGGAGTTTGAGGCCACCCTTATCCCCCTGGACGGGGTCTTTGCCCGGGCGGCCACCCTGCAAAAACCCGCCTACTGGCTGTTCGACGGGGTCCATCCCACCGAGGCCGGCCACGCCCTGATCGCCCGGGAATGGTTGCGGCATGTCTTTAAGCTCGAGCACCTGTAGTACTCTCGTACTTCGCCCGGCGCTCGTCAGAGCTACCGGAGTACTCCGGTGGCTCTTCCTTTAATGCGTGTATATGAGGACAGAGGGGGAAAAACCATGCGGAAAAGAACGATGCTTTTCTGGATCTTACTAACGATTTTACTTCAGATACAAGGAGTGTATGCTGTGGAGAAAGAAACACGGTCAGGATCCGGGTTGCCGGTACCCCCGGTTGAGGGGAACATTCCCCGGCCGGCAGGAAAGCCGGGCAACTTGACCGTCCTCGACTGGGCAGGTTTCACAGGCGCCCTCACCTATACCTTTGACGACGGCCAGCCCTCCCATGTCGCCCACTACCTGGCGTTGCAGGAAACCGGGGTCCCGATGACCTTCTATATCTCCTCAAACGTCAACTGGATCCCCAATTTTGATGCGGTCTGGTCAATGGCGGTTGAAGACGGCCATGAGATCGGCAATCATACCGCCAGCCATCCCCGGGCCGATCTGACCGGGAGCAGTTTCGGCAGGCCCCTGAGCAGTCCCGAAGAGGAGATCGACGCCTGCACCAAATATATTAAAGAGCACTTCGGCCAGGAGGACGTCTGGACCATAGCCGCCCCCTACGGGGATACCGGCTGGATTGAGGTGGCGAAGAAGAGGTTCTTCCTCAACCGCGGGATCGGCATGGGAACCATCGCCCCGAACAGCAACGTCAACCCCCACAACCTCCCGTGCTACATGGCAAATACCGGGGATACGGCCGAGCTCTTTAACGACCTGATCTACTTTGCGCGCGAGGACGGCCATTGGCTGATCTTCTGCTTCCACACGATCAGCCCGACCAATGACAATTGGTACGCCCCGGTGGAACTCAAAGAAATTCTCAACAGCATCGAGTTTGCCAAAGCCTACGGGGATCTCTGGATTGATACGGTAGCCAACATCGGCGCCTACTGGGTTGGCCAGAAGGTCTTTAACTCGGTAACGCCCACCCGGTCCGGGGACGAGATCACCTGGACCTGGACGCTCCCTCCCTTCTTCCCGAAAGGGAAATACCTGCGGGTGACCGTTGACGGCGGCACCTTGAAACAGGGCGACAAGATCCTGGAATGGGACCCCCATGGTTATTACGAGGTCTCCCTCGACGCGGGTACACTGACATTAGTCCCGTAACTGACAGGGGTATGGGGCTCTTAGAATAAAAAAACCAGCCGGGCGGGAAGATATGCCCGGCTGGTTTTTATTTGCCCGGTTTGCTACTGTTCCGGGGGGGGAATCTCCTGCTCTGTCCAGTCTACCAGCTTGCCGTCGTTGAAATAAAGGGTGTAGATTGTGTAATTGGAGATTTTGGTGAGCCGGTCAAGGTCAAACTTCTTATCACTCTTATAGCGACCCCTCACCATATATTCCCAAGAGGTCAAGGAGTTGTAGTTGCTGGCGGTAAACGGGATCCCGCAAACAGCCAGTACTTCCTCTTTTGTCATACCTTTTCTTATTTTATTAAGGGCAAACTTTTTATCCCTGTACTTGTTTTTTATCTCCGAATCCCCATATTCGTACTGGTACAGGCTGTCAAGATCATCAATCCTCTCAATCTCCCGCTGCTTTTTTCTCACGTTGACATCGTCGAAATAATCCGCCAGCAACTGTAGGTTATGCTTCTGGACCATTTTATAGATCTCTATGTAATCCGCTCTCCTTAGCAATATCGTCTTGCTGCCAACATAGGCTGCACCAGCTCCTCCCAGTAACAATACCGCATCCAATGTGCTGATGCCGGCCGACGGGCCGTCCGTCTTATTGGCTGAAGCGGTAAGGGAGAAGAACGCCACGACAAGGGCTGCCAAGCCCCCAAAATACAAGGCTTTCCCTCTTTTATTTGCTTTCTCGGCTTTTTCAATTTCATCCTTTAAACCCAATAACTCATAAAGTTCGGTCTCAGTAAGCGCCCGATCGCCACGAAAAGCCTGCCAGGAGATTCTATACCTGCCACGCGTGGGCACCGGCTCCTTCCCAGTATAGATGGTTCTGCCGTCTGGCATATAAACTTCTTGGCTTGGGCCAACCGATGCTTTCGCCCCGTATTTATACATCTCGACAAGGTACGGATAGAGGGTGATTTTTTCTTTGTTATACTCCATAAACCGGTTAAGAGCTTCATTATCTTCAGCAAAAACTGTCAACGGCAGATTCAAGGCGACCATTGTGACAATCAAGACCAGGCTGATGGGTTTCCTTACTCTCCTCATTTTTCACTCCTCCGTGGTAGTTTTTGCTCTCCCTTGCCAACGCGCAGGAGGCGCGTGATTTCCCTCACTCACCTGCCTTTCGGTATTTGAGCATTATAACAATTTTTCGTTATTATTCTTTAATTTCCTGCTTCTCCCTGTTGGTTGGCATAAAAAAAGACGAGTTCAAGAAAGCCGCCTGGCTTCGAGATTAAGAACGGGCTATTTATTTGACTTTGTCTCCGGGCTATGCGGAAATGACAGACTTGAGTTTTACCTTATAGGTAGACTAAAAACGGAAAAGCCCATTCAGATGGGCGACCAGACCATTAAGTTTTAATTCCTCATAGGTAAGCTAAAAACGGCTAACGACTACTGGCAAACACCGGATTACGTATTGTTTCAATTCCTCATAGGTAGGCTAAGAACCCAGACTATGCGGGCGGGGATGTACAATATGGGCAGTTTCAATTCCTCATAGGTAGGCTAAAAACCTGGCCACCCCGTGTCGATCCACAATAATCAAATTGTTTCGGATCCCATGCTCTCCATGCTGGAATGGCTGTGCCATAAAATGATGGAAGTAGAAGTCGAAAATAAGCTCAGTGCCGGCAAAGGTGAACACTCCCCAAATAGAACCGGTTATCGCTCCGGAACACGGGTCAGACGCTTCGATACCCGGATGGGAACAATTTATCTGCTAATACCAAAAGTTCGTAAAGGCGGCTACGTGCCCTTCTTTGTGACCGAAAAAAAGCGTTCCGAACAAGCGTTAATCCAGGTAGTCCAAGAAGCCTTTATTAACGGCGTTTCCACCCGCAAAATTGAACGGCTGGCCCGGAGTCTCGGTATTGAATCAATTTCACCCAGCCAGGTTTCTCAGATTAATAAAGAGCTGACTCAGCAGGTTGAAGAGTTTAGAAACCGTCCTCTTGCAGATACATAT
>Ga0209537_1001692_pt1 | contig 24093 bp, 18 predicted proteins | sample BioPla4DNA1_FD_187698 | JGI IMG/M metagenome (GOLD analysis project Ga0209537, IMG submission 187698) | Biogas fermentation microbial communities from Germany - Plant 4 DNA1 (SPAdes) (version 2) | ecosystem: Engineered > Bioreactor > Anaerobic > Digestate | place: Bielefeld, North... | reverse complement strand
GGACTATTTGTGCTGCCTTTTTTATTTTCCCAAGGCTTGCACACCACTTTTTTTCGTGTTATTTTACACTTAAGTCGTTTCCATTTGTAGGTTTTTTCTTTTTTAAACCTACCAGAGGTCTTTCAGGTCTCATTTCTTTCATACTAAGTTAACAGAGCCCTATTATTAAGCTGTTAAAAAAGGTGATATTGAAACCCTGGCTTTGATTAACTCCGGCTTAAAAGAAATTACTGACAATGGCACTATTGATAAAATTATGGATACGTGGCAAGGGAAAAGAGTGATATATCTAACCGAAGATTATTTTCAGATTTTTTACTTACGTTCTGCAATTGTCTTTTTGCTGCTGGTAGCATTGGTCGCAATATATTTTGTGAGAAAATATCAAAAATTAAGCAAGGAGCTGGAAGTCAGTGTAAAAAATAGAACAAAGGAACTCCATCAAGCAAATGAAAGGTTAAAAGCTGCGAATTTGAAGCTTGAACGGATGTCAATGATTGATTGCTTAACTTCAATTGAGAATAGAAGAGCTTTTGACATTGCGTATAACCAAACCTGGAAAGTATGTTTGCGAGAAAATATACCCCTGGCTCTTATTATGATAGATATTGATAACTTCAAGCTCTATAATGACACCTATGGTCATCTGTCAGGTGACAAAATATTGACAATTGTTGCAGAGGTTATAAAAAATGTTGCAAAAAGATCAAGTGATATAACAGCGCGATTTGGTGGTGAGGAGTTTGTGGTAATGCTAATGAACACCACTTTAAAGGGAGCAGAATATGTAGCCGAGGAAATACGAACAAGAATTGAAGGATTAGGAATAGAAAACGAAAAAGCAAAAAATGTTTTAACTGCCAGTTTAGGTGTAGCATCCGTTGTTCCTGATAATAATATGTTGCAAAATGAACTTATTGATGCGGCGGATAAAGCATTATACAAGGCAAAGAAAGGCGGTCGCAACAAGGTTATGGTGTGGGAAAAATCAATAAAAATTGCATAATTTCGGTGGAATTGAAAGAGGAACAGAAATGAAGAAGGGGTGTTAGATGTTCCACAAATAGATGTCGGTGTCTGACGAGTAACATATGTGCCGGAAATTTAATAGAAGGAGGCTAGCTATATGGAACGAAAAATCAGTCAACAAGTTAGAGGTTATAGAACTAAGGACGGAGCCGGAGTAAGCTTGGTCAGGGTATTGGGAAACCAAACTGTTCAAAAACATGATCCGATTTTAATGCTCGATTCCTTTGACAGCTTAAATCCGGAAGATTATACAGCGGGATTTCCCATGCATCCTCACAGAGGTATCAAGACAATTAGTTATGTGTATCGTGGGTATATGACTCACAAGGATAGCTTAGGGAATGAGGATACGATTGGTGATGGAGAAGTTCAATGGATGACAGCAGGCTCCGGTATTATGCATGAAGAAAAATTGCCGGCTGCCGAGCGACTGCTTGGTGTACAACTTTGGCTGAATCTTCCCGCAAAGGACAAACTGGCTCCTCCGGCTTATCACAGCATCAAAAACTCAGACATTGAGGAAATTGATTTTGAGTGGGGTAAGCTTAGACTTTTGGCGGGCGAGTTTGAGGGAAGGAAAGGCTATATGAGCAAATATCTTCCCCTTGACTATTACGATCTACATCTGAACCAAAAAAAATCTGTGATAATGAATACGGATAGTGAGCGCTCTATCATGGTGTTTACTCTTTTAGGAGATGCTTATATCGGGGGTGAGCTGGTAAAGGAAAAGACGGCGGTAAAGCTTACCTCCGGCGACCAGGTTGAGATAAAGGCCACAGATGAAAAAGCCCAGGTTTTATTCGTAAGTTCAAAACGATTGGACGAACCAGTGGCTTGGGGTGGCTCTATAGTAATGAACTCAAAGGAAGAATTGAAAAAAGCTTTTGATGATTTGAGAAAAGGCACATTTATACAGAAAAAAATATCTTACTGAGCATACTGATAAAGGTTTCCAGACATTGATATGTTCTCACGGCTGTTCTGTCAGAGGGTAATTGTCTGAAAGCCCTTTTTTATCATTGACGCAAATATGTCAACTACCCTAAAAGCAAAAGGATTGAGTTGACTGCAAATGTTAATTTCGCTGTTAAGTAATTTGGGGTGGAAGTTGCTTTTTCAATTCAGGAGAATGCAAAAAGCGTAAGAATAAACCCTTAATGAGTATTTTTATCAACGCCAATGAAACAGAAATTGTTCAAATAGGTATGCAATATCTATTTATTGTAGCAAGTTTTTATTGCTTGATAGGGTATTTATTTATGTTTTATGGATTATTTAGAGGTTTAGGAAGACCAGGGGTGTCTATAATCCTTACTGTCGTAAGTCTTGGAACAAGGGTGATCTAGCCTATACACTTACTTCAGTACCCTCAATAGGCCTTATAGGCATATGGTGGGCAATACCTATTGGTTGGGCTCTGGCAGATATTATAGGCTTTTATATTATGAAACGAAGTTGTTAAGTACAAAAAGTCAAGGGCTAATAATATAGTACTAAATTGATTTTTCAAGGCGAACGAAATAGAATAATATAGACACAAATCCTGAAACAGTAATATACTGTTATTTTTTGCTTAGGAGAGGCTTTTTAATGCTGTTAGCTGATATGACATGGAATGAGGTCAAAAAATATATATCAGAGGTTAATGATAATTTGATAATTCCTGTGGGGACTTGTGAACAGCATGGATGCCATTTGCCTCTGGGCAATGATACTTTTATAGCTGAATACATGGCCAATATTTTATCTGGAAAAACCAATGCGCTGGTCGCCCCTGCAATAAACTATGGTGTTAATCTTCCATGTGATGTGCATTTGGCGGGGACTACTTCCATAAAGCCCGAAACCCTGAGGGAAATAATAGTTTCAATAACAGACTGGTGGAGGCAGCAAGGTTTTAGATATTTTCTACTGTTAACATATCATGGTGATATATTCCACATACAAGCGATGGAAAAAATATCTGCTGACATTATGTTATTTGACTTATCCGAAATTGATTATTCAGATATACTTGAGAAGCAATCTTCCATCAGGCATGCATGTGAAGCCGAAACATCGGTTGCATTATTTCTATATCCTGAAAAGGTAAAAATGGAATCAGTCCGTGAGCATGACATACAGTTTGAAGATTTCAAGAAGTACCTGCTTCATGAAGAAAGCAATTTACCTGATGGTTATGTCGGGAACCTGGGCTATCCTTCCTATGCGGCAAAAGAAAAAGGAAGAATAATTATTGATCGCATGCTAGACAGGATGATTGCTGAATGCTCTGATTTTTTGAAACCTTCATACATTAAACCACACAAAACTTGATTATCATTGATCTGAAGATGCCTTTGAATACCAGGTATTGTTGACAATGCTGTTTTTAGGATGCTATCATGATTTTAACAATAAAGGGACAAGCCATTTTACTATCTTTTCAGGTAAGACTGCTAGCATCATGGTATTTATGGCTCTCACGATGAAGGGAAGATACAGGATGTTCAAGGTCTTTCTTGTCGAAGATGAGAAGGTGGTTCGAGAAGGTATACGTGAGAATATCCAGTGGGAACAGTATGGTTTTCATTATACTGGTGACGCTTCGGATGGCGAGCTCGCGCTGCCCATGATTCGAGAGATACGGCCAGATCTTCTCATTACGGATATTAAAATGCCTTTTATGGATGGATTGACCTTAATTAAACTGGTGCGTGATGAGCTTCCGAGAACAAAAATCATTATAATCAGCGGATACGATGATTTTACTTACGCGCAACAGGCCATTCGCATGGGAGTGGATCAATATCTTCTTAAGCCTATCATAAAGAACAAACTTGTGGAGATACTGGTTGAGCTCAATGGAAAAATGAGAGATGAACGACAGCAGCAGAAGTACATAGAACACTTCCAGCGGGAAGCCCAGGAGTATGAGAACTTTTCACGCAGAAGATTCTTTGAAAGAATAGTAACCGGTGTGTTAAGCGAATCGGAGATTACTGAAACCGCCGAGTCCATGAATATTGATATCTTTGCCCCCTACTATAATATTGTTCTATTCTCCCTCAGCAGCGAAGAATATGACGGGAGCGCACCGGAAAGCTATATTGAGGATCTAGCCGCGGTGCAGGACGAAGTTACAAAACTATTCATCGGAAGACCCGAGCTGATTCTATTCAGATGGAACATAACCACATATGCAGTTCTGGTTAAAGGCTCTCAGGACGATATAGTGTCAAATACGATTGATTGCATAAAGAACATACGGGACCGTTGTACCGCGGCAGGAAACGATGTGGGCTGGTATATAGCAAGGGGGACGCCTGTGTCACGGCTCAGCGCCCTTCCTGCCTGCTTTGCCGAAGCAAGCCGTATATTGGCTTACCGTTATATATGCCCGGAAGAACATATCCTGACTGAAGCGAGCATACAGAACCTGAGGAAGAACAATGACTTCCAGACAGGCACATGCGGCAATGAATTTGAAATTGAACATGTTAGAAAGTTTTTGAGCCGCGGAACAAAACAGGAAATCGATGACTTTATCGAACAAGTCCTGCAAAATGTAGGGGAAAGAGTTGTTTCCACCACTTTGCTATGCCGGTACCTGGCCATGACAGTTTATTTTGCTGCGATAAAATACCTGGACTCGATAGGATCCGGCATCGACACCATATGGTCGACAGATTTCTGGCCAAATGACAACATTTCCACTACCGAAGAAATACGGAAATATGCGCGTCAGGTCATAAAGCGCGCGATCGAACTGCGCGACCGTGAAAGCGCCAGGCAGCAGCATGTTTTATTAAAACAGGCGATAGATTTTATTAACGAAAACTATTCGGACTCATCCATCTCACTTGACAAAGTAGCTAAAAACGTCAACATCAGCCCCAATTACCTGTCGGCCGTTTTCAGCCAGGAAGTAGGGCAGACATTGACAGAATACATCACATCAAGGCGCATCAGTGAAGCGAAGAATATGCTCCGCAATACAGACATGAGGCTGAGCGAAATCGCATTTGCAGTTGGATATAAGGATCCGCATTACTTCAGCTTTGTGTTCAAAAAAGTTTCGGGCTGCACGCCCAGTGAATATCGAAGAGGGTCAGGCAGTGAGCATTGATAACAGACGCAAAGAAAAAAAGATAAAGATGCAGAGCAGGCTCTGGAATATGAACCTGTTGGTATCCCTGCCGCTAATGACAGTCATTTTGGTGATTGCATCAGTTGGGATAATGTATGTATTTCGGTATAATGCGATCCTGAACAATGTCACAATGGCTTCTGAGTTCAACCAGAACTTCAAAGATGATGTGGATCTGAAAATGTATTATTACGTGATCGACAGCCAGTATTCGGAAGGTCTGCCCCTTGAAGAAGTACAGTCCGCAAAGGAGATCGCCCAGAATCTGTATGACACTACAACGAAAAAAGAGAGCACCCGCGCCATCACCAGCGTGCTAAGTCTTTGCAACAATCTTGAGGAAAAGATGCAGCAGATCGCTGAAACAGAAGAATACGACTCGCGTGTGGATCAACTGGAGAAAAATATCTACATACTGACCGATCTTATACAAAGATTCATGTATACCTATCTGTATTACGAAGCGGCACATCTGAACAGTCTGCAGTCCGGGATGGTCAGGAACATGATCGTTTTGATGGGCGCAGTGGTTTTCCTTGCGCTGTTGCTGCTGTTTTTCCTGTTAAAGAGTTCAAAAAGACTTAGCCGTAAGATAGTCGATCCCATAGATATGATCTGTGAACGGCTCGAAGCGATAGGCAAGGGCAACTTACTGGTCCGAGAACCCATCCAGGCTGACGTGGAGGAGGTACAGATCCTTTCAGACGGTATAGAAAACATGGTGGGCCGCCTGATATGGCAGATCCAGAAGAACACCGAGCAGGAAAAACAGCGCAGGCACGCTGAGCTGGCGCTGCTGCAGTCCCAGGTCAATCCGCATTTTCTGTATAATACTCTCGACACTATAGTATGGCTCATTGAGTCCGGTGAGATTAACGGAGCCGTTAAGATGGTTGCAAGCCTCTCAAATTATTTCCGTTTCTCATTGAGCCGGGGTAAAAGCGTTATCACCCTTGAAGAGGAAGAACAGCACGTGCGAAGTTATCTCGAAATCCAACAGATGCGTTACAGCGATATAATGGATTATGAAATCGACATCCCTGATCATCTGAAACAGTATATTATTCCCAAGCTGACCCTTCAGCCCCTGGTGGAAAACGCGCTTTATCACGGAATAAAGAACAGGCGGAGGAAAGGAGTCATCCGACTTACCGGCAGGGAGGATTGCGGCCTTATAATCCTTGAAGTGATGGACGATGGGCGAGGCATGTCCGAAGAACGGCTGGAAGAGGTCAAGGCTTCTATTGGCGACAGCCAGGGTGAGGGCTTTGGCCTTAGGACGGTGCATCAGAGGATACAGATACTGTTTGGCTCAGAATACGGACTGACCATCGAAAGCAAACTGGATGTCGGAACAAAGGTCATCGTGACTATACCCATGAAGACGAGTGACAAGGAGATGGCTATATGAAAAAACTTCTTGCTGTGATATTATGCCTGGCTACGGTTTTTTTCTGTGGATGTTCAGGGGAAGATCCTCACTCTTTGCCCGGATCTGCTGAGGATAACCTTATAGTGGTAGGCTTTTCACAGGTAGGAGCTGAATCGGAATGGCGGGTAGCCAACACAGAGAACATAAAATCCGTTTTGTCCGAAGAGAACGGATATATGCTTATCTTCGACGATGCAAGACAGGAACAGGAAAACCAGATCCGCGCCATCAGGATGTTCATACAGCAGGACGTCGACTATATCGTGTTTTCCCCGAAAGTTGAGACAGGTTGGAATTCCATCTTACTGGAAGCGAAAGAGGCAGGTATTCCGGTCATCGCAATCGACAGGTATATCGAACAGCAGGGTGAATACCTTTATACGGCTTATATCGGATCCGATTTCTACAAGGAAGGCGAGATTGCGGTCAAATGGCTGGAGGACTTTTTGGAAAAGCAGGGAAGAGCTGAGGAACCGATACGGATAGTTCACATACAGGGTACTATTGGTTCCACCCCGCAGTTAGGCAGGACAGTTCCGCTTGAGAAAGCGACAGAGAGGCATCCGAACTGGGAGATTACAGCGCAGGAATGCGGTGATTTTACCAAGGCCAAGGCATATGAAGTCATGAGCTCGATCCTGGAGAGGACAAAGGATATAGACGTGGTTTATTGTGAAAACGACGGAGAGGCGCTTGGAGCGATTGATGCGATGGAAGAAGCGGGGTTGAAATGCAACCCCGAAGACGGAGTTATTGTAATCTCGTTTGATGCAACAAGGCTTGGGCTTGAGTACACTCTTGCCGGCAAGATAGCGTTGAATGTGGAATGTAACCCGCTGCAGGGTCCGTATGTCGACAAAGTAATAAAAAAGCTTGAACGCGGTGAATATTATGACCGGATAAGCTACGTCGATGAAACTTTTTTCGATTACCAGACTATAACCCGGGAAATGATCGACAGCAGGGAGTATTGATCCGGATGTTAGTTATTTTACTGTAAATGTTAGAAATATTATGATAAAATAATAACAATAAGTAGAACAGAGACAAAACAGGGATTCGAGATATTGTTTGTTTGATTTTTAAATATATTAGTTGAAAAATTTACTCACTTTATACAAAAAACTTGTATATTATTCCCCTAAAATTATATGATTTTAACATAAAGATCAAAATTGAAAGGGGAATAAGAGAATGAGAGCGAAGAGAATACTTGCATTGATCCTGGCAGCAGTGTTGGCATTAGGTTTGGCTGCATGTGGTTCTTCTCAAGCATCGAAGGATAAAGACGGGCTGATAAAAGTTGGTATCGTTAACAACCCGCCTTCCGAGTCCGGATACCGTGCGGCAAACGTGGCAGACTTTGAAAAAGTTTTCAGTGAAGCAAACGGATATAAGGTTTCAACCTTCTACAGCCTTAAGAATGACGAGCAGCTGAACGCAGCTCAGCAGTTTATCACCGATGGTGTGGATTACCTCCTTATATCTGCAGCAGCAACCGACGGATGGACCAATGTCCTTGAAAGCGCAAAGAAAGCTGGAATCAAAGTATTCCTGTTCGACCGCATGATGAACGTTGACGAAAGCTTGTTTGAAGCTGCCGTTATTTCCAACATGGAAGCCCAGGGTAAGATGGCTGTTCAGTGGCTGTTGGATCAGAAACTTCCTGAATATAATGTCGTACATATCCAGGGAGCAATGGGCAGCGACGCTCAGATCGGCCGTACAAAACCCCTTGACGAGCAGTTTGCAAATGGCACCATGAAGTGTGTGGTTCAGCAGACCGCTACCTGGGACGAGGCAACAGCCAAGCAGATCGTAGAATCTGTTATTAACTCCGGAGAAAAATTCAATGTAGTCTATGCTGAAAATGACGGTATGGCAAAAGGCGCAGTTGCAGCTCTCGATGAAGCAGGTATCACCCACGGTAAAAACGGGGATGTAGTCATCATAGGCTTCGACTTCAACAAGTGGGCTCTCAGGGAAGTTCTTGCCGGCAACTGGAACCTCGATGTTCAGTGCAGCCCCTTCCAGGCTCAGAAGATCCATGAAATGATCCAGACCCTTGAAAGCGGCGGGAAGCTTTCAGAAAAGATTGTTATCAACGAAGAAAAGTATTTGGATGCAGCTACCATTACACAAGCAGACATAGATAAATACGGCATTGGCGATTGATAACGGACGCGTTTAATCGAACCATAACTGTTTTGACATGTTTAAGCGGTGTAAAGTATGCGGGCCTTTCCGCATACTTACACCGCTATATCAAAGACACTTAAGCATTTAAGGATGGTAGCCGTATGCAAAACGACATTGTTTTATCAATGAGGAATATAAGTAAATCCTTCCCGGGTGTCCGCGCTTTGCAGAACGTGGATTTTACCCTCAGAAAAGGCGAGATCCATGCCCTGATGGGTGAAAACGGAGCCGGAAAATCTACGTTGATCAAGGTTTTGACCGGAGTATATCCTAAAGATTCAGGGCAGGTGTTCTTAAATATCGACAACTGCCTTAAGGAGATCAATGTAAAATCGCCTTATGAGGCTCAGAATCTGGGTATCAGTACTGTTTATCAGGAGATAACCCTTTGCCCCAACCTTACTGTTGCAGAGAACATGTTCATCGGACGGGGAAACTACCAAATTGTAAACTGGTCTACGATGAAAAAGAGGGCGGCGGAGATACTTGAGAAGCTGAACATCCCTGCGAGAGCCACCCAGCAGCTTGACACCTGTTCGATCGCCGTGCAGCAAATGGTTGCCATTGCCCGTGCAGTAGATATGGACTGTAAAGTGCTTATTCTGGACGAGCCGACTTCCTCCCTCGACGAACAGGAGGTCGAGAAGCTGTTCTCGCTGATGCGGGATCTGAAGTCACGCGGCGTTGGCATAATCTTTATTACTCACTTCCTTGAACAGGTGTATGAGATATGCGACAGGATTACCGTACTGAGGAACGGCGAACTGGTAGGAGAGTATGAAATTAAAGATCTGCCGCGTGTACAGCTTATTTCGAAAATGATGGGCAAAGACCTTGAAGATGTTTCAGCCCTGCATAAACATAAGCCAATGGGTGAAGAAGCGAATGAACCACCCGTTTATGAGGCGGCTGGTTTATCGAGTATAGAATGTTCCAACGCATTTGATTTTCAGATTAAAAGGGGAGAAGTCAACGGTTTTACCGGGCTTCTTGGTTCCGGTCGAAGCGAAAGTGTGCGCGCTATTTTTGCCGCAGACAGGATCACCGGCGGGAAAATCAGGATGAACGGAAAAGATGTTAAAATCAAAAAGCCTATGGATGCTATGAGGCATGGCATAGGATATCTGCCCGAAGACAGAAAGCGGGACGGTATCGTTGAGGACTTGTCAGTCCGAGAGAATATCATACTTGCCCTGCAGGTTATGAAAGGCTTTTTCAGGCCATTTTCAAGAGCCGAGGCAGAAGCTTTTGCCGATGAGTACATAAAACTTTTGGGGATAAAAACCGCCTCGATGGATACACCCATCGGGTCACTGTCAGGGGGCAATCAGCAGAAAGCGATACTGGCACGCTGGCTGCTGACAAATCCTCAGTACCTGATCCTGGACGAACCGACCCGCGGAATAGATGTGGGAACGAAAGTCGAAATACAGAAACTTGTGCTTAAACTGGCCGAGGAAGGTGTTAGCATCACGTTCATTTCATCGGAAATAGAGGAGATGCTCCGCACCTGTTCGCGCCTGATAGTTATGCGTGATCGTAAGATAGTGGGCGAGCTGAAGGGCGAAGAGATGACCCAGGACAACATCATGCATACCATAGCGGGGGAGGCGGTATAATGGGTAGTCTATTTAAAAAATTAACGAGATCTCAATTGGCTATACCGTTGTTTGCGCTTTTTTTACTAGTCGTTTTCAACCTGATCAGGGATCCGGAGTTTTTCTCTATAGCCATTGCTACCAACAACGATGGTAATACTGTACTTTCAGGAAACCTGATCAGTATCTTAAACGGTGCATCTGCTGTTGCTATCCTATCCATCGGCATGACACTGATAACATCATCCTGTAAGGGGCAGGACATAAGCGTTGCTGCAATGGCAGCAATCGCAGGCAGCGTTTTTGTAAGCGTGCTCCGCTCCAACGAGATCACAATACCTGTTATTCTTCTCGCGTTTTTCTTCGGCTGTGTCGTTTCAGTCCTTTTCAGTCTGTTCAACGGGGTACTGGTTGCCGTATTCAAAATCCAGCCAATGATCGCTACCCTGATATTGTTTTCAGCCGGACGATCCATTGCCTACTGGATAAACGGCGGTGCGACACCAACTGTTTCAAGCCCTCTGCTAACCAGTATCGGAGGGTTTATTCCGGGAATACCCATACCCACCCCCATAATTATCATGGTCGTATTCCTTATATTGATCACGCTTGTTTTAAGGTTTACCAATCTGGGATTATACACGCAGGTGGTCGGAATAAGTGAAAGGACCGCCCACATGAACGGGATCAGCCCTGTTCGTATCAAGCTCATAGCGTTTATCATATCCGGAGTATGTGTCGCTACAGCGGGCTGTATCACCGTATGCAGGATAGGACTTATCAACCATGAAACCCTGCTGTTGGATGCGGAAATGGATGTCATTTTGTCAGTCGCAATTGGCGGAAATGCCCTGAGCGGCGGCAGGTTCAATATCTACGGTTCAGTAATAGGAGCGTACATAATCCAGGCTTTGACCGTCACCCTTTATGCGATGAAGGTTCCATCGGCGGCGGTAAAAGCTTATAAAGCGATTGTAATAATTGTGATAGTAGTATTTAGTTCTCCGGTCGTTAAGGATTTTGTATTCAGGACATACAAAAAGCTGTTTAAGAAACAACCTGAAAAGGAAGTCCAGGCGAAAGCTGCCTGAGCAAAATCTTGACCGGTTCATTTTGGTTTATAGGTGATCCCTGTATTTTTAAGAAAAATCAACAGAGTAATGGGGAATAAACTATGAAAAAAGGTAAGGATTTATTAACTGAAAAGCTAGGGAAAAAACCAAGAGAGCCTATCTCCAACACCAACCTGCTGATGACTATAACCATCTGTACCTTTATTGGCATGTACATGATCGCCATGTTCGTCTGGGGCGGCGGGTTCCTGAACCCCCAGCAGTTCCTTGACCTGTTCAATAACAATGCGTTCCTGATCATAATTGCCTGCGGCCTGACCATGATTATGATATCAGGCGGAATAGATATTTCGGGCGGTGGAGTGACAGCTCTTGTAACCATGGCATGCGTTGTTTACCTTGAAGACCATGGCGGCACTGTAGCAGGTTCGATTCTTTTGGCCCTGGGCATAGGCTTATTCTTCGGTCTGCTTCATGGGATACTGGTAGCATATCTGGAGATACAGCCATTCATCGTCACATTGGCGGGAATGTTCTTTGCAAGGGGCATGGTAACCATAGTCAGCATTGCGCCTAGAACAGCGTCACATGAAGCTTTCCTCAGCCTTAAACAAATGCGAATCACCATACCCGGCCTGGGTTATTACGGGAAAACCGGTATTTTTATACCCGCTCAGATCGAGCTGGGGGTAGTGATCGCATTAATCGTAGTGATAGCTGTAGCAATAATTCTTAAATGGACCCGGTTCGGGCGCAACCTCTATGCGGTGGGCGGAAACAGTCACAGTGCGTTGACCCTCGGTATCAATGTAAAGCGTACAAAATTCTATGCTTACTTATTTGCCGGGATATTGTCCGGGATAGGCGGTTATGTATACCTTCTGCATACGGGTGCAGGGGATGCCGCCAACGCTACTCAGGCAGAAATGCAGGCGATTGCATCCAATATCATAGGTGGGACTTTATTGACCGGTGGAGTTGGAAACGTGATTGGAACGCTTTTTGGGACGCTATCATTAAAGACCATAACGAACATAGTTATAGCATCGGGGCTTACCAAGCCGTATTATCAAAGCATCACCACCGGCCTTATGCTATGCTTCTTTATTCTGCTGCAAAGCGTGATCCTTGCAGTACGGGAAAAAGGCGCGATTGAACTGCTACCTGAATGGCTGAGGCCAGGTAAAAAGGGCAAAGAGCAAAGTTAGATGTGCAGATGAGCGGGTACTGATCCGGGATCAATAAATTACATACGAGATCCGCACGTCAAGCGGTCACGGTGTGCAACCGTGGCTGATTCAGGGCATGGGAAGCAGACAGGTGCATTACTTCATCAGAAGAACCGCGCCGAAGGAGGCAGATAATACATTTATAGGGGGTATCAAAATGATAAATCTTAAAAAATACGAATTCTGGTTTGTCACCGGAAGCCAGCATCTTTATGGTCCGCAAACACTTATGCAGGTAGAGGAGAATGCAAAAACAATTGCGGGGTCATTGGACAAAAATGCTGCAATTCCTTGCAGAATCGTTTTCAAAGCTGTTGCAACAACTCCTGATGAAATAAGAAAATTGATTGAAGCAGCAAATGCTGATCCTCATTGTGCCGGTATCATAACCTGGATGCACACTTTCTCTCCCGCAAAAATGTGGATAACAGGTCTTTCGATGCTTCAAAAACCGTTGCTTCATCTGCATACTCAGTTCAACCGCGATATCCCCTGGGACAGCATTGATATGGACTTTATGAATCTGAACCAGGCTGCCCATGGTGACCGCGAGTACGGATTCATAGGTGCCAGGATGAGGATTTCTCGCAAGGTTGTTGTCGGATATTGGGAGGGTCCTGAAGTCTCCCGCAGGATTGCTGCATGGATGCGGGCGTCTGTCGGTTATATCGAAGGCAAAAACCTAAAGATTGCCCGTTTTGGAGACAATATGAGGGAAGTTGCGGTAACCGAGGGAGACAAGGTTGAAGCCCAGATCAAGTTTGGATGGTCAATCAATGGCTATGGTATCGGGGATCTTATCGAAGTGCTGAATGATGTATCCGACCAGAGCGCCAATGTACTTTTAAAGGAATATGAAGAAAAGTATGATATCGCTCCTGAAGGCTTAACAGAAGGCCCGGTAAGGGATGCTATCAGGTACCAGGCCAAGTTGGAAATTGCGCTTAAAACCTTCCTGGAGGAAGGCGGGTTTGGCGCCTTTACAACCACATTTGAAGTTCTGCATGGCTTGAAACAGCTGCCCGGTCTTGCCGTTCAAAGATTAATGGAAGCGGGCTACGGTTTCGGTGCGGAAGGTGATTGGAAAACTTCTGGTCTTGTCAGGATCATGAAGTTGATGGCCGCAGGACTAGATGGCGGCACATCCTTTATGGAAGACTATACTTATCACTTCGAGCCTGGCAACAGCATGATTCTTGGTGCGCATATGCTTGAAGTATGCCCCACTATTGCGGCGTCACGACCCAGGATAGAGGTGCATCCGCTCGGTATCGGGGGCAAAGCCGATCCGGCACGGGTTGTGTTTAACGGAAAAGCAGGAAAAGCCATAGCTGCGTCATTAATTGATTTGGGAGACCGTTTCCGTCTGCTTGTGAATGATGTTGATGCAGTGAACGTGGAAAAGGATTTACCCAAGCTGCCTGTGGCCCGTGTACTCTGGAAGCCGCTGCCATCGCTTCACGAGGCTGCGGAAGCATGGATCCTGGCAGGCGGAGCACACCATACTTCCTTCTCGTATGACCTGACTGCTGAGAACATGCTGGATTGGGCCGAGATGGCGAATATCGAGTGTGTGCTCATCAATAAAGATACGGATTTATTGGAGTTTAAGAACAGCTTAAGACTTAATGATATCATCTGGCGTTTTCACTAAAACATAATATGTGTTAAGGTGTTTATTAGCAAAGACATAACGATATGATGAAGGCATACTGATGTTTTAATGTTGGTATGCCTTCATTTTAACCATACAAAATGACAGAATACCTTCCAATGAACATTAGTCCCGCAAGTTTCGAATAAGCCGTATTGTTTCTGAGCCAACCGACCGATTGGTTTTTCTTTGTCTCAGAAGACGGACACTTTTCCTAATAATCTTGACATATTCCATAATGCCCGGAATGCCTTGACGCTGTTTGGGTGCATTGGATATACTAATCTTTGTACCAAATGCGGTTACTTTTGGTTTATTAATGTACATAGCAAAGCTGTCTTAGGCTTTCTGAAAGAGGTAGAAACAAATGCGCAAATATGGACTGAACGAACTTAGAGAAATGTATCTGTCCTTCTTTGAAGGCAAGGGTCACCTGCGGCTGCCCAGCTTTTCGCTGGTGCCTGTTAACGATCCCAGCATCCTGCTGATCAATGCGGGGATGACACCATTGAAGCCGTATTTTTCCGGGCTGGAGAAACCGCCCAATAAGCGTGTGACCACCTGCCAGAAGTGCATCCGCACACCTGATATAGAGAATGTGGGAAAGACCTCCCGGCACGGTACCTTCTTCGAGATGTTGGGGAATTTCTCCTTTGGCGATTATTTCAAGAAGGAAGCCATTCCCTGGGCCTGGGAGTTCATGACCAAAACCCTCGAAATACCCGAGGAGCTTTTGTATGTGTCGATCTATGAGGAAGACGACGAGGCCTTCGATATTTGGAACAAGGACGTGGGGCTGCCCCCTGAGAAGATATTCAGAATGGGTAAGGAAGATAATTTCTGGGAACATGGGACAGGTCCCTGCGGCCCCTGCTCAGAGATCTATTTTGACCGGGGTCCGGATAAAGGCTGCGGTAAGCCGGATTGCACAGTGGGATGTGAATGCGACCGCTTTATTGAGGTCTGGAATAATGTGTTCACCCAGTTTGACAAACAGGAAGATGGTACTTATCTGCCCCTCAAGAACAAGAACATAGACACGGGTATGGGTCTTGAGAGGCTTGCTTGCGTGGTTCAGGGAGTAGACAATATTTTTGAGGTAGACGCCATCCGGGCAATTCTGGACGAGGTCTGTGCCAAGGCGGGAGTTGAATACGGTAAGGACTATAAAAAGGATGTTTCCATCCGCGTGATCACAGACCATGCCCGTAGCGTTACCATGATGGTATCCGACGGAATTCTTCCCTCCAATGAGGGGCGTGGGTATGTACTCAGAAGGCTTTTGAGGCGGGCAGCCCGCCATGGCCGGCTGCTGGGAATAAAGGATCTGTTTTTGGCCGGTATTGCCGACAAGGTGATTGACTGCTTCGGGGATGCCTATCCCAACCTGAAAGAAAAACAGGACTACATCAGGAAGGTTATAAGCCTTGAGGAGGAGCGCTTCTATGCCACCATCGACCAGGGAACCAGCATACTGGAAGGGTATATGGAGCAGGCAAGGAAAGATGGCTCCAACACCCTTACAGGGGAGATGGTATTCAAACTCCATGATACCTATGGTTTCCCCCTTGATCTGACCAGGGAGATCGCATCGGAAAAAGTTATTGCCATAGATGAAGAGGGATTCCATCAGGAGATGGCAAAGCAGAAGGCCAAAGCCCGTGAAGCTTTCAAGAGCCGTGAGGGCTCGGCATGGGAAAAGGATCTGTTTGCCGGCACCGAGAATAATGTGCCCACAGAATTTGTTGGGTATGAAGAGTATGAATCCGAAGCAAAGATACTGTATATCATCAGGGACAATACCCTTGTTGAATCGGCACAGCAGGATGACCAGGTTACTCTGATACTTGACAGGACACCCTTCTATGCCGAGAGCGGTGGCCAGGTAGGCGATACAGGAATCATATCAAACGACAGTTTCAAGATGGAGGTTACATCCTGCCATAAGACATCCGATGACAAGTATCTTCACATAGGAAAGGTTATATCGGGAAGTGTCATGGTAGGGGATAGGATCAAGGCGTCCATAGATGCTGAGAAGCGTCTTGCAACTGCTAGAAACCACACCGCCACCCATTTGCTCCACAAAGCACTTAAGAAGATTCTGGGGGATCATGTCAACCAGGCGGGATCCCTTGTTACGCCTGAAAGGCTCAGGTTTGACTTCACCCATTTTTCATCCATTGAGCCTGAACAGCTTGACATGATTGAGGATCAGGTAAACGGGAAGATTCTTGAGAACATCCCGGTAAGCGTGGAGGAAATGCCGGTGGAGGAAGCCAAAAAGGCTGGAGCCGTGGCACTCTTTGGAGAAAAATATAAGGACACCGTACGTGTGGTATCGGTGGGTGCATACAGCAAGGAACTCTGCGGAGGAACCCATCTTAAATCCACCGGACAGGCAGGCCTTCTCAAGATACTCGGTGAAAGCGGCATATCTGCTGGTGTGAGAAGAATTGAAGCACTTACCGGTTTTAATGCCATTTCGTATTTCAGGAACCGGGAGGATATGCTGAAAAAGGCAGCTGATGCGGCAAAATCCACGCCGGAGGAACTGCATCACAAGATTGAAAACCTGTCCGACGAGATCAAGCTGCTTAAAAAAGATATCGAGCAGCTGAACAGCAAGCTTCTGAGAAGCTCATTGGACAGCATCATTGCCGATGCTCAGGAAGTAAAGGGCTTTAAGGTTGTGGCGGCAAAGATGGGAGACATGGACATGAATGCCCTCCGGAACGCATCGGATTCCATAAAGGATAAGCTGGGATCAGGGGTTGTGATACTAGCATCCAGCAAGGATCAAAAGGTGAACCTCATCGTTTCGGCGACCCCGGATGCGGTATCAAGTGGTGTACATTCGGGCCAGATCATTAAGGAAGCTGCTGCGGCATGCGGCGGCGGGGGCGGAGGACGCCCGGATATGGCTCAGGCAGGCGGCAAAAACCCTGCGGGTATTGACGAGGCTTTAAAAATTGCAAGGCAGAAAGCCGCAGATATGATAAAATAGAGTTGTGCTTTAAAGATTTAACATACCGGATAAGGAGTGAGCCAGATGGCTGACAATTGCATTTTCTGCAAGATTATCAAAGGAGAGATTCCCTCAACCAAGGTTTACGAGGATGAGGATATAATTGCCTTCAAGGATATCAATCCGGCGGCTCCGGTTCATGTATTGGTGGTACCGAAGCAGCACATTGAAAGCCTGGAAGAGCTGGATGAGGAGAATATCAAGGTTGTGGTGCCCGCACACAGGGCTATAAAGAAGGTTGCAGAGATTACTGGAGTTGCTGATCAGGGTTACCGCGTGATCGTGAACTGTGGAGAAGGAGCCGGGCAGACTGTAATGCATCTGCACTACCACGTCCTTGGCGGTGTTAAGATGGGTGAAAAAATACTGTAATCCATCATGGCATGGCTTAGTAGAACCATGTGTTTCCAGGGCATACCGGTGGTTATACACCACGGAGGCATGCCGGAAGATGATGAAGCATGCTGAATAAATGCGCCTGGTCGGAAAAATATGTTGACGCTGTTTGAAGCGCTATTATATAATATAATACGTGCTGTTACATGGTATTTACCATTCAACTGAACGGATAAATCCCCCGGCACGGCTGTACGTACGTAACAGAGGGGAGGGATAGATGTGTCTGAAGTCAAGGTTAAAGAGAACGAAACCCTCGACAGTGCGCTGAGAAGGTTTAAGAGGCAATGTGCCAAAGCAGGTGTTCTCGCCGAAGTCAGAAAGAGAGAACACTATGTTAAGCCCAGTGTTAAGCGTAAGAAGAAGTCTGAAGCTGCGAGGAAGAGGAAGACGAAGTAAGGAGGGACAGATTAAGGTATGTCCCTGAAAGAGAAGCTCTTAATTGATCTGAAAGATGCGATGAAGGCGAGGGACACTGTCAGGAAGGATACAATCCAACTGATTCGTTCCGCCATTCTTCAAATCGAGAAGGATAAAAAGATCACCCTTGGTGATGATGAAATAACCGAAGTCCTTGCCCGGGAATTAAAGAGCAGACGTGACGCATTATCCGATATTGAGAAAAGCGGGCGAGCCGATTTAAAGGAAAAGGCCGACAAGGAGATTGAGATCATCCTTGGGTACATGCCCAGGCAATTATCCAGGGACGAACTGGAGACTATTGTCAGGGAAGCCATTGCCGAAACTGGCGCTCTTTCACTTAAGGATATGGGCAAGGTGATGAAAGCGGTTATGCCGAAAGTGAAAGGCAGAGCAGATGGCAACATTGTGAATGATATTGTTAAAGGCTTATTGGGATAATCAGGCTGGCCGAAACTAAGCCCGGAGTTCTAGCGACTTCGGGCTTTTAGCTATCAATAGGTGAATGTGATGTAGGTTATTGATATAAGTCTTCTAAAACACTTGAGAAAAAACTGGAGATGAAAGATGGAGAGCTTGTACACTGGCAGTTTAAGACGTTGGATCATAGAGAATAACAATGGAAGGCCCCCATTTAAGTGCGATGATTACCCGGCTTTTATAAGCTGTCTGCTCCATCAGCGGGGTATTGAGTCCCGGGAGGAGATGGAGAGTTTTTTGGCACCTGGCACCCAACACCTCCATGATCCTTTTCTGATGAAGGGGATGGACATGGCGGCAGAACGGGTTGTCCAGGCCATCGACAAGAGTGAATCGGTGCTGATCTATGGAGACTACGACGTGGATGGCGTGACCGCCACATCCATTCTGGTGGATTTTTTAAGAAGGGAAGGCTTAAAGCCCGAGTTCTACATACCCGACAGGGCTGAGGAAGGGTATGGCATTTCGGATGCCGCGGTGGATATAGTTTGCGATTCCACCTTTGATCTAATGATTACTGTAGACTGCGGTATAACCGCAAAGCAGCAGGTGGAAGCCATCCAACAAAGACGACTTGAGATGGGAAAGCCGCTGGACATAATAATTACCGACCACCATCAGTGCCAGGAAGGACAGATTCCCCAGGTACACGCAATCCTTAACCCTCATATGCCCGATTGCCCCTATCCTTTTAAATACTTGTGCGGAGCTGGTATTGCCTTAAAGCTTGTCCAGGGTGTGGGCATCATGATGGGCAAGCCTGAACTCTATATGGAGTATCTGGATCTTGCGGCTCTGGCCACCATTGCAGATATTGTGGATCTTACGGGCGAGAATCGCGTGATTGCAAGTCTTGGTCTTAAGAAGATGAACCAGAACTGTTGTCTGGGCATTAAATCACTTATGGACATGGCAGGGTTTTCTGCAGGTATACTGGATTCCAGACGGGTTTCCTTTATGCTGGCTCCCCGTGTTAATGCAGCCGGAAGGATGGGGGACGCAAAAAGGGCGGTTCTTCTCTTTACAACCCATGATCCTGTTGAAGCCCGTAATATAGCAGAGGAGCTTAATCGCACCAACACCCTTCGTCAGGAGGTTCAGGATGCTATATTCAATCAGGCAGTACAAATGATCGAGTCGGATGATGATTATAAAAACAGCATGGTTACAGTGGCCTGGGGAGAGGGATGGCACCATGGGGTTGTGGGTATCGTGGCATCCAAGCTGGTGGACCGGTACCACAAGCCCGCTTTTGTTTTTTCTGTTGAAGACGGGACAGCTGTGGGATCGGGAAGGAGCGTACCTGGCTACAATCTTTTTAAGTGTATGGAGTCCCAGAGCAGTCTTCTGCAAAAATTCGGAGGACACGAACAGGCGGGGGGACTAACCCTTGCTGCAGACAGCATCCCCGCATTCAAGGAAGGTGTCAACAGGCATGCGGCTGAGAACATGACCCATGAGGCGATGGAGCCTGTTCTGAACATACACTGCATCCTGGACCCCGAGGATATCACAATGGAAAACGCAAAGCGGCTGAGCCTTCTGGAACCTTACGGGCAGGGGAACCCTATGCCAACCCTTCTGGTCAAGGGTGTGAGGGTTACGGACATACGGCTGGTTGGTGAAGGGAAACATCTCAAACTAAGGTTTGGAAACGGCCGCAGCGCCTTTGACGCGGTTTTCTTTGGACAGGGTGAGTTGGAAAGATATATAAGGATTGGGGACAGGCTTGATATTGTATTCAATCTGAGCATCAATGTCTGGCAGGGGGCAGAATATCTGCAGGTTCGGATACTGGACATGAGCATGGACGAGGAGACTGTTTCAAGGAACCGGTTCCTCATGGAAGCAGCCCGGCGTTTTGAGTTACTTGATTGTGATTATGATTGGCTTTATAATGGGATTAATAATCGCTTGGTGAAAGCTGACGACATAACTGTCCAAAGGGATGATCTTGCCGCAGTTTATCGCTATGTGATGAAACATGGCATTGACAGGATGGCCATTGCTGATCTGTTTTGGCATGCCAGGGTTATTGCCGATGAATTTAAGAGAACGATGAATTTCTACAAACTGATGCTGTCCCTTCTGATTTTTGATGAGCTCCAGCTCATGGATTTTTCCATTCAGGAAGACGGCAGCTACAGGCTTAAAAGATACGAGAATGCCGGAAAGGTTAATCTTGAAGAATCCGAGTTGTTTGCGTATCTTCAGGAAAACACACAAAAATGCGGTTGATGATAAATCAGTCGAGGGCAGTTATAGGCAATTTGCTCCTGTATTGTATAGAATGATTTTAAGGGTTATAACAGATAAAATTGAAAGGCTTACAGGTTATGCTCGACCAATTTGAGACGCTAAAGGAACTCGTAACTAAATATAGTCCGGAAGCCAGTCTGGAATTGATCAGCAAGGCTTATGAGTTTTCCAGGGATGCTCACGAGGGTCAGGAAAGGGTTTCCGGTGACCCATATATCATCCATCCTCTGGAGGTTGGCATCATTCTTGCTGAACTTGAGATGGATACAACTGCCATTGCTGCAGGTATACTTCATGATACGGTTGAGGATACCAGAATGAGCATTGAGCAGGTGAGGTCCGAATTTGGGCAAGAGGTAGCTGAACTTGTGGACGGCGTGACCAAGCTGACCAAAATTCCCTATACCACAAAGCAGGAGGTTCAGGCAGAGAATTTCAGAAAGATGTTCCTGGCTATGGCCAAGGATATCCGCGTGATCATCATCAAGCTGGCTGACAGGCTGCACAATATGAGAACACTGAAATTCATGACCAAGGAGAAGCAGGAGCAGAAAGCAAGGGAAACCCTGGAAATCTATGCCCCCCTTGCACACCGGCTTGGTATCCATAAGATCAAATGGGAGCTTGAAGATTTGAGCTTTCGCTATATAGACGAAAAGAGCTATTATGATCTTGTGGAAAAGATCGCAAAAAAACGCAGAGAACGCGAGGAATATATACAAAACATCATCGAGGTTGTGAGGAGCAAAACCCTGGAAATGGGTATCGAAGCCGAAATCGAAGGCAGAGCAAAGCATCTTTACAGCATTTATCGAAAGATGACCACCCAGAACAGAACCCTCGATCAGATATATGACCTTTTTGCCATAAGGCTCATAGTGGATTCTGTGAAGGACTGCTACTCTGTGCTGGGGCTCATGCATGAACTTTTCAAGCCGATGCCCGGTCGATTCAAGGACTATATATCCATGCCCAAGCCCAATATGTACCAATCCCTCCACTCAACGGTTATAGGTCCTGAGGGCATACCCTTTGAGGTGCAGATTCGTACCCAGGAGATGCACCGGGTGGCGGAGGTTGGTATTGCGGCCCACTGGCAGTATAAAGAGGGGGCAAGGTATCAGGATAAATCCTATGTGGAAAAGCTTTCCTGGCTTCGTCAGATCCTCGAATGGCAGAAGGATGCCCGGGATCCCGATGAGTTCATGGAGAACCTGAAGATTGACCTGTTTACCGATGAGGTGTTTGTCTTTACGCCCAAGGGCGATGTGAAAAGCCTTCGTGCCGGATCAAACCCCATCGATTTTGCCTACTCCATCCACAGCGCCATAGGCAACAGGATGATTGGCGCCAAGGTTAACGGGCGGATTGTAAACCTGGACTATGAGCTTAAGAACGGCGATATTGTCGAGATCATAACATCTTCGGCCAGTAATGGACCCAGCAGGGACTGGCTTAAAATCGTCAAGACCTCTCAAGCCAGAAACAAGATCAATCAGTGGTTTAAAAAGGAGAAACGGGAAGAAAACGTTGAGCAGGGCAAGGAGATTTTCGAAAAAGAGGTTAAAAAGAGCGGCCTAACCATGAGCCAGGCCGTTAAGGCCGACTATGTGGATCCAATTCTGAAAAGGTATGGATTCAACAATATTGAGGATCTCTATGCCGCCATTGCTTTAGGAGCCATTACGGCCACCAAGGTTGTATCAAAGCTTAGGGAGAGTTACAGACAGAGCCTTCCGCCTGAGGAGCAGACCGAGCTTTTGCTCAAGCAGATCGAGAAGGAGAATAAGAAAAAGGCAAAGAGCATGCCTGAAAGCGGCGTGGTTGTGAAGGGAATCGACAATTGCCTGGTCAGGCTGTCGCGGTGTTGCAACCCGGTTCCCGGTGACGATATCATCGGCTATATCACCCGTGGAAGAGGAGTTTCGGTTCACAGGAAGGACTGTCCCAATGTCCGGAACAACCTTATTGACGGGGATGCAAGGCTTATTGATGTATACTGGTATAAGAGCGCAACACCCAATGTTTCCTATCTGGCTGAGATCACACTGAAAGCCCATGACAGGCCAGGACTTCTTGTGGATATAACCAATGGCATAGGCGAATCACGTATTCCGCTTAGGGCTCTTAATGCACGCACCAATAAGGATTTCTATGTGGTCATGCACATGACTTTGGAAATCAATAACGCTGAGCAGTTGGATCGCATCATCGCAAAAATCAGTAAGATCAAGGATGTCTTTGAAATATCAAGGAACAAGTAAGTTAGGTGTCCTGCGGTATGCTTTTTGTTTCGACAGCCTTGTTTTGGACATAATGATGCTGGTAGTGAACGGCTCGACAGACGAATTGTTTGGAAGGCCGTATTTATTGCAAGGAAGGATTGTGTCATGAGAGCAGTTGTACAACGGGTCAGCCGTGCTGAGGTCAGAGTAAATCATCAGACCGTCGGAAGGATCGGGAAAGGTATTCTGGTTCTTTTGGGCATTGGTCAGGACGACGGGGATCAGGATTTGCAGTGGCTGGCCGATAAGGTGATGAACCTTAGAATATTTGAAGATGAAAATGATAAGATGAATTTGTCGGTGCTGGATGTGAGGGGGCAAGTCCTTGTTGTTTCCCAGTTCACCCTTTTCGGTGACTGTAGGAAGGGTAAACGCCCCAGCTACTCCTCAGCAGCCGCTCCCGGTGATGCGGAGAGGATGTATAACACCTTTGTTGAAACCATCGAACAAAAGTATGGAATAAAGGTTGAAAGAGGCGTTTTTCAGGCCATGATGGAGGTAGACCTTGTGAATGACGGGCCTGTAACCCTGCTTCTGGACAGTAAAAAAACCTTCTAGCCCGACGGGAAAGGATATGGATATGGCACTTTATGTTCTTCAAAATGGTATATTTGATTCCAACACCTATATTCTCTCCGATGACAAGGAATGCGTCGTGATCGACTGCGGCGTGAACCCCCGGGAGATAATGAATATTGTTGAGAGCAAGGGGCTTAATGTTAAATACATCATCCTCACCCATGGTCATTTCGATCATATCTATTATGTTCATGATCTTAAGGAGAAAACAGGGGCCAAGCTCTGCCTTCATGAAAACGAGCTGAATCTGTACCGGGATCCATTACGAAACGGCTCCATGATGTTTGGCTCCGGTCGTGA
>Ga0209537_1001689_pt1 | contig 24108 bp, 26 predicted proteins | sample BioPla4DNA1_FD_187698 | JGI IMG/M metagenome (GOLD analysis project Ga0209537, IMG submission 187698) | Biogas fermentation microbial communities from Germany - Plant 4 DNA1 (SPAdes) (version 2) | ecosystem: Engineered > Bioreactor > Anaerobic > Digestate | place: Bielefeld, North... | reverse complement strand
CCGATTATGAAGAACCAGTTAATCGGTAAAGTAATATATAAGCTTAACAATCAGGTTGTCGCAGAAATGGATTTAATCGCAGCCAGGGATATAATGAAGAAAAAGACCATTATGGACATTATAACACCCGGTAATAATAGCAAAGAGCAGCAAGGCAACAATGAAAATACTCAATTGTACTACCTGGCAGGAGCGGCCGGGGTGGTAATACTGCTCCTGTTTGCCCTGATTTTCACATCCAGGCGCAAAAAAGCAAGACGATACGGATATTACCGAAGATACCGGTAAATATATTGAATACCAGGCTGTATTTAAGACAAAAAAGGAGAATATCACTTTTCATAAGCGCCGTACCAATCTAATCACAACGGTATTCAGCGTCCAGGAAAATGCAGATATTCTCCTTTTATTTATAAAGTTAATTTAAGTTTTGCTCTACTATTACAGCAAATATACTTCGTTTAACCTATCCCTTAACAACAATATTCACCAGTCTCTTCGGAACAACTATCACCTTTGCTACCTTTTTGTCTCCTATATGACCCTGGATCCTGGGAAGGCTTAAAACCATATCCTCAATTTCCTGCTGTGAAGCATCGGCAGCAACCATGATCTTATCCCTTATCCTGCCGTTGACCTGAACAACAATTTCCACCTGATCCTGCACCAAAGCCTGGGAATCATATACAGGCCACGGCTGCTCATGAATACTGCCTTCATGAGCCGTCAAATCCCACAATTCCTCAGTAATGTGAGGTGCAAAAGGCGCAAGCAGCAGCAGTAAATTTGATATGGCTTCACCAACAACCGCTTTATTCTGCTGTGCTGAGTCCACCTTTTCCTTATACTGATAGAGGGCGTTTACCAGCTCCATAATAGCGCTGATAGCTGTATTAAAGTTAAACCTTTCCTCTATATCCGAGGTTACCCTCTTTATTGTATTATGAACAACAAAACGCAGCTGTTTATCCTGTTCAGACAGGGATGTGTTATCATAATCACTGCCGCAGTTCGCACAGGTGTCCTTAAAATCGTTCACAATCCGCCATACCCTGTTGAGAAAACGGTAGCACCCTTCAACTCCTTGATCGCTCCATTCCAAATCCCTTTCCGGTGGTGAGGCAAAAAGAATGAAAAGCCTTGCGGTATCGGCACCGTATTTTCCGACTATCTCTTCAGGGCTTACTACATTCCCTTTGGATTTTGACATCTTTGCACCGTCTTTTAAGACCATTCCCTGGGTTAACAGGTTTGTAAACGGTTCATCTACCGGGGACAATCCGAGGTCATACAGAACCTTTGTAAAGAACCTGGCATACAAAAGATGGAGTATGGCATGCTCCACGCCGCCCACATACTGATCCACCGGCATCCAATACTCTGCCTTTTCCCGGCTGAAGGGCCATTTCTCATTCCTGGGATCAGTATACCTCAGGAAGTAGAATGATGAGCATACAAACGTATCCATGGTATCGGTCTCTCTTCTGGCCGGCCCACCGCATTGTGGACAGGTTGTCTGAACAAAGGATGGGTTTTCAGCCAGTACTGATTTGCTCTTACCGGTGAAGGCCGTATCAGTGGGCAGAATTACCGGCAGCTGCTCTTCTGGTACCGCCGCAATCCCGCATTTTTCGCAATACACAACCGGGATAGGCGCACCCCAATAGCGCTGACGGGAAATAAGCCAATCCCTCAGTCTGTAGTTGACATGTTTCCTGCCTATTCCATTCCCTTCCATGTATTTAACAATTTGTTGGGTTCCTTCAATATTGGACAAACCGTTAAAAGGCCCCGAGTTGATCATTGTCCCCTCGGCTTCAAAGGCACTTTTGAGATTGAGCACATCGATATCATCATCCTGGGGTTTTATAACGGGAATAATGGGCAGGCTGTATTTAACAGCAAATTCAAAATCCCTCTGGTCATGCGCCGGCACACCCATTACAGCTCCCGTTCCATATTCGAGCAGTACATAGTTGGCTATAAATAAGGGAACTCTCTCCCCGTTCATGGGATTTACAGCATATCTGCCTATAAACAAACCTTCCTTTTCGGTCTCCTCAGACGTCCGGGTAATTTCGTTCATGTGCTGTACCTTATCAATGAACTCTAAAGCCCGGCTTTCATATTCAGTATCCTTAACCAGCTTAAGCACTAACGGGTGTTCAGGCGCCAGCACCATATATGTGACACCGTATATGGTATCCGGCCGCGTGGTAAATACGGTTATGCTCTCATCCGAATCCTCTATTTTAAAATTCACCATGGCGCCTTCGCTGCGGCCGATCCAGTTCTTCTGCATTATCTTAACCTTTTCAGGCCAACCCTTCAGTTTTTCAATATCCTTGAGCAGCCGTTCGGCATAACTTGTAATCCTGAAAAACCACTGTTCAAGGTCTTTTTTACCAACCGAAGTACCGCATCTTTCACATTGACTGTTGACTACCTGCTCATTTGCAAGCACAGTATTGCATGATGGGCACCAGTTAACATAAGCTTTCTTTTTATAGGCCAGTCCTTTTTTGAAGAATTGGAGAAACATCCACTGGGTCCATTTATAATAGCCGGGATGGCAGGTAGCCACCTCACGCTCCCAATCATAGCTTAATCCCAGCCCTTTCAGCTGCTGCCGCATGTTGTTTATATTATCCCAGGTCCAGGCCCTGGGATGAACCCCATGCCCTATTGCTGCGTTCTCGGCCGGCAGGCCGAATGCATCCCATCCCATGGGATGTAAAACATTATAACCCTGCATAGTCTTATACCGGGTTATGACATCGCCGATGGAATAATTACGAACATGACCCATATGCAGTTTACCTGATGGATAGGGGAACATCTCCAGCATGTAGTACTTCTTCTTACCGGGATCTTCCAACCTGCGGAATGCATTATCCTTTTCCCATTTTTGCTGCCACTTGCTCTCAATCTCACTAAATCTGTATTCCATACAATATTCCCTCCACATTAATTAAAAAGCTCTCATCCCCTAGGGATAAGAGCTTAACTCTAGCTGCGAACCGATAGGGGCAAACTGTCGGCCCATAATTTTTCCAGATTATAGAATGCCCTTTCATCGCGGTGTAATATATGGACCACTACATCATTGTAATCCAGAACGATCCACCGCCCAAACCTGTACCCCTCTCTGCGATGGGCTTTAATACCTTGCTGCTCCATTGCCTCTTCCAGCTCATCGCACAGGGATTTAACCTGTCTCTCAGAATTCCCGCTTGCCAAAACAAAACAGTCAGCTATAATGGTCAAATGGCTTATATCAAGCACCATTACATCTATAGCTTTTTTCGATTCCAGAACATTTGCTATCCGTAAAGCCAGTTTCCTTGATTCTTCGGGCAATATCTTCCCCCCATACCAATTTTCTTTTACATTATTATATTCATTATATATCATTTGTCAACTTATCACAACAGCATAAATTGCCTGTACCAACGTTTTTTTCGGCTTTTAGCATGTCATTCCATGCCTCAATGGTTCTTGGATGAAGATAGCGATTGGTAACCAATACATGCTCAATCCCGAATTTTAATCCCATTAACACAGCCTTATCCAAATCCTCCACGGCTGCATCTCTCAGCTCATCAACCCCGGGATAATTCCTGTTGGGTTCTATAAGATCCGCCAGATATATGATTTTATCCAGAAGGCTCATGCCTCTTTTACCGGTAGTATGGCATTCGACAGCGCTCAATATTTCAGGATCTTCAATACCGAACACCTGTCTGGCTATAACAGCGCCGGCAATGCCGTGCATCAGCGCTTCGCTCTGAAAAATCTCGTGTTCCAGCGCATACCCGGCTTCCCTTATCTTGCATACCATATTATCCTTTGACAGGCTTTTGGCACAATCGTGCAGCAAACCTGCAAGCCTTGCTTTATCCACATCAGCCCCATAGCGGTCTGCCAGCATGACAGCACTATCCCTGACACCCAGGGTATGAATATACCTCTTCTCATCCAAATAAGCCTTCAGCCAATCACATATCTCCTGTTCCTGCATTAACCCTTTTTCGCCTCCTTACTGCCTTTTTGGTACAACCGCTTGCTGTATATATATTCTTCCACACTGGGCGGCACCAGGTAATGTATGGTCTTGTCCTTCATTACCCGCTGTCTGATATCGGTGGATGAGATATCAAGCACAGGGCCTTGTATAAAGTAGACAGAAGCGCCCATATCCCGCTGCAATAAATCCGCCTCGGCTTCTTCACGCCTTCTGTCCCAGCCGGGGCGATGGTAAACCAGCAAACTGCATTCCTTAACCACCCTGGAAGCCTCTTTCCAGCCTTTCACTTCAAAAAGGGTATCACCGCCTATTATAAAGAAAAACTCGGTTTTATCGGAATATATGCTCTTCAGCTCTTTCAGGGTATCAATTGAATAGGTCAGCCCTTTTCGCTCCACTTCCATGGCACTGACTTCAAAATATGGATTGCCTGTTATAGCAGCTTTTGTCATCTCGTACCTGTGGTGTGACGGTGTAACATTATAGTTTAATTTATGGGGAGGTGTGCCGGTAGGAATAAATACAACTTTATCCAGGTGGAATTCCTGCCTTGCTATCTCGGCAATAATAAGGTGCCCAATATGTATAGGATCAAAAGTTCCACCTGCTATACCAAGCCTGTTTAACCGGACATTTTCGCTGTTCATTCCTTCATTCCCCATCCTTTCATCAAATCGGTATAATTATAGCATATCATAAATCCCCGATAAAGTAGAAATAAGAATTAGTGCCCATAAATGTATAATAAATACCGCAATGGAGAAAATAATATACTGGGGGGTTGATATCATGACATTCTTGAAACAAGTACCTGATAAAATCACAGAATGGAATTGCTGCCTGGATGAAAACAACAGGCACCAATCGGTTATAGGCTGGCTGCTCGATGCCGTATTGCTGTTCATGACGGTATTTACCATATCATATCTATGGTTTGTATATAAAACAAAAATACCTGTTATTTCCGTATTGCTTGCTGCTTCTTTATCAGCCCTTTCCGGCTATGTATACTTCAGGCAAAGGCAGAGACAATTAAAGAAAAAGTATCAGGAAAAATGGAAAAAGGCCGCATACGAGTACAGGATAAAAAATCTGTTTAAGCTTAATCATAAACAGTTCAAATGGACCCTGGCAAAAGCTCTGCTTCGCATCGGCATTGAAGATATCAAAGTTGAAAATAAACACATTACGGCAGCCTGTAAAAATGAAAAGGTTATGATCGGTTTTTACCATGTCCCATACACCAGTTTCGTCCCTGCTCATGAGGTGTTTAAACTTTCAAGATTAATGCTGCGTTACGGATACAAAAACGGGTATTTCTTCACAACTTCGGATTTTGATGACGCATGCCGCCAGGCAGCCCGGGACACGCCCGGCGTCACAATTCGTTTAATAAATGGAAACATCCTGGTTGATATAATGGATACAGCAGGTATTTTTGATGACAAACAAGCCGTTGATAAATACTTAACCGATAAGATTAAAGATTATAAACTACAGGGAAAACAAAGCCTGAAACAATTACTTATCAAACAAAAGAATGCAAAAACCTATATAATATACGGCTTCCTGTATCTTGGAACGGCTTTTGTATTCCCTTCCTATTTCATATACTTTTTTTTGATTGCCCTTTTTTTCATCCTCCTGGGAATTTTGGTTTATATAGCCTCCCCGTCAGAAAAGCACGATCCGAAAGAATATGATATCAAAAATCACATATTGCAATAAAAGGGTATGCCACAGTTTCGGCATACCCTTTCCTTCTAATACTCGTTATCCGGTTCTTTGCGGTTTTTTCTTCTGTGCAGCTCATACTTTGGGTCACCCTTTTTCCAGCCGCTTCTTGTCTTTTGTACAACTGCCATCCTGGAACTATCAATAACAAACTCATCCCGCGCAGCGCAGTAGTACATGGAGTGACCCATCTTACAATTTTGGCATTCAATGCACTCCATAGCCGCTCTCACGACCCCCCACTAATAATGTTAATGTTCTTCCCGATGCAAACTCAAACTTTTCAGTCAATATAATCGAACTCGACATCCCTTATACGTACAGTATCTCCGTCTTTGATCCCTTTTTCCCTCAATGCATCAATGATCCCTCTCCTTCTCAACATCCTCTGAAAATACTGCAAGGATTCATTGTCATTCAGATTAACACTATCCAATAATCTATCAACAACAGGCCCCGATACAACATAAACATCACCATCAAGTGTAATCTCAAAGGGCTGTTCATATAAAGCGCTGCTGTAAATATCTTCTTCGTCATCCTCAAAGGATTCATCTGCAGGAAGTTCCTTCAGCATATTTTCAATCTCCCAAAGCAGTTCCTTAAAACCCTGCTTTTGTACAGCCGAAATCGGAAACACCTTTATTCCTCTCGGTTCCAGGTATTCCTTCAGCTTCTCAAAATTTTGCTCCCATCCCGGTATATCGCATTTGTTTGCAGCCACTACCTGCGGACGCTGCATCAATTTTGAACTGTATGCTTCTAATTCCTTGTTTATGACATTATAGTCCTCTATAGGATCCCGTCCCTCCATACCCGATACATCCACCACATGAACAAGCATACGGGTCCGCTCGATATGCCGGAGGAAATCATGCCCCAGCCCTGAGCCCTTGTGTGCCCCTTCTATCAATCCGGGTATGTCAGCCAGTATGAATGAATGTTCCCTGTCAATCTCGACAACGCCCAGATTGGGAGTCAATGTAGTAAAATGATAGTTAGCTATTTTAGGGCGTGCAGAAGTGAGAACGGATAATATGGTGGATTTACCCACGTTAGGAAACCCGATCAACCCAACATCAGCAATAGATTTAAGCTCCAAAACAACCCAGCGTTCTTCTCCTTTTTCTCCCGGTTGAGAAAACCTGGGTGCCTGGCGTGTGGAGGTTGCAAAACGGGCATTTCCTTTACCGCCGCGCCCGCCCCGGGCTAAAATTTTTGTCAGGCTATGGTGCCTCATATCTGCCAGAATTCTTCCTGTCTCTGCATCCTTAATTACGGTGCCGGGGGGAACCCTGATATGCAGTTCTTTACCGTTCCTGCCTTTTTTATTGTTGCTCCCGCCGTTGAACCCCGACTCGGCCTTATAGCGAGTTTTATAACGGAAATCCATAAGAGTATGCATCCCCGGATCCACAACAAAAACTACATTGCCGCCATCTCCTCCGTCTCCACCGTCCGGACCCCCGCGAGGAATATACTTTTCGCGACGAAAGGAAACCGCACCCTGTCCTCCATCACCACCCTTTATGTATATCTTTGCAACATCTACAAACATTACATCACCTGCAACTGAATTATATCAATATTATATGCAATAATCTAAGATTTTCAAGCATTACCGGAAAATTTATCAGGTTCACCATAAAATAAATAATACATTTTATGGCAATTCGACAGATTGCCGTCCCTTTCATATAAACAATAAGATATATATTTTTTTACAGCCAGGCCCCATCCTTAAAAGAAAGAACTTCTTCCCGGTTTGCCCAATAAACAGCTGCAGCCGGTTTTTCCGTTAACAATACTGTATTATACCGCAAGCCAGACGTCTGCCCGCATTACCTGCCGGTTGGGAACGGTAATCATCGGGGCTTTCATGTATGATAACCGAGTGACCCACTACGTCACATACTTTAAATTTGTTTGTAAAAAAGGTCATCCTGGCATACCCGTTATTTGAAAACAAAACCGGAAAATCACCGGCATGGTTGCCATGGGGCTGCCGGGTTGGATTCCAATGATCTCCTGCTCCTTTAAACGGATCCTCGGGATTTCCCGCCTGGCAATTCCCAAGCTCATGAATGTGAAAACCATGAGGCCCGATTGGCTGTCCATCCGGCGGCGCAGGCTGATACTGTGGAAGTCCCTCAACCTCCACATAAACCTCAGTACCTCCCGGTACATCGGAAAATATAACAACCCCTCTGATATCGGGAGCCAAAGGGCCGCCCCTAATGTCTGCAATTGCTCTGATACCATAGTTTTTAAACATTTTGGCTTCCCCCTCTTTTATTCTTATTTCATCAGATACTCTTTTTCATATTATGTAAGGGGCAGCCAAAATGTTAAAAAGACCTGTCAATAACAGGTCTTTTATAATCAACATGTCGCTTTATTACTGCTGTACAGCAGCTGCCAGCATTTCCTCAGGGTATACGCTTACCCTCTTCTTTTCCTTCCCTAATCTTTCAAATTTTACAAACCCGTCAACTTTGGCAAAGAGGGTATCATCCTTACCCAGGCCTACATTAGTTCCCGGGTGAATCTTTGTACCCCTTTGCCGAACCAATATATTACCTGCCAGTACGAATTGTCCGTCTCCTCTTTTAATACCAAGCCGCTTAGACTCACTATCACGTCCATTACGGGAACTTCCTACTCCCTTTTTTGAAGCAAAAAGCTGAAGATCAATCTTGAACATCTAATTCAACCTCCTTTCTTCAACCCGGATATAATCGCTATATCCTTCCTGTATGCTCATTAAGCCGTGAAGCATAGTTTTCAATATAATGTTAATTTTCTCAATCTGGCCGCCGGAAAGCTCTTCAGGTATTATACACCGGGCTTCCCCGGCCTTCTGCCTGTAGTCCACCTTAATGCCTAATACTTCGGTCAATCCGATTACAGCCGTCTGAACAATCGCAGAAACAGCAGCACAAACTATATCCTTTCCGCGCTCAGAATAACCCGAATGACCGGAAACTTCAAAACCCACTATGTTTTCCAATGGATCTCTGTATATTACGGCACGAATCATAGAAAAACCCGCTTTTACCCAATTATCCTGGTGATTCTAATCTGGGTATAAGGCTGTCTATGTCCCTGCTTTTTGCGGTAATTCTTCTTTGGCTTGTACTTAAACACGATAATCTTTTTGCCCTTTCCGTGCTTAAGAACCTGGGCCTCAACTTTTGCCCCCTCCAATACCGGGGTACCGACCTTCAGCCCGTCATCACCGCTTAATGCCAGCACTTCATCAAACTCAACGGTAGCTCCTTCCTGTACATCAAGCTTCTCAACATTTAAAATATCGCCTTCATAAACACGATACTGCTTACCGCCGGTTCTTATAACAGCGTACATGCTGCAACACCTCCCCTAACCAGTCTCGCCGGATGTTGGTATCAACAATGATTTTTAAACCACATCCGTGCGGCTCATGCACCCGCTAATTGTAACATATATCATATGTGGTTGTCAATTTGAAAAAACTGTTTTTGTTTAGGGCTTGCTTTTTTGTGTTGTTTATAGTATCATTTATAATGTTCGATAAAATACCTGGGTGTGGCGCAGCTTGGTAGCGCGCTTGAATGGGGTTCAAGAGGCCGGGGGTTCAAATCCCTCCACCCAGACCAGTGAAAACCGCTTGAATACTGGGTTTCCAGCATCAAGCGGTTTTTTGATTTCACAAATACGCAGCAACAACGCAGCAGCCTAAAGATACACTAAAATCAAAAGTATGAACCCAGATGCTTTGTATAATTGACTCCCTATTTGTGGCGGAGAAGTCCCTTTGTCACCCGTATCACAAAATGCTTGTTTTTTATTAATGGTATGATTATATTCGATATTGCTATATTTTGTATCTGAATATCCTTAAATTCATTGTGCCGAAAACACTCGAACCTCACTTAACCAGTCAATTCTTTAAGAGTGAGGGATTCTTGTTACACAGGCTTTATGTTTTGCACCATTATAACCGCCGTTTAATATAATGTTAAGAGATCAAATTTAGCAGCGTCTGGAGGTGAATAAATATGTATCAGCACAATGTCCTGAACAGCTATAACGGTTTTAACGGTTATGATTACAATGATTACATTGGTCACAACTACTATGGTTACAATGGGTATAACGGCTATGACGGTTATTTCCAAAACGGCTATCATCAGAACGGCTACTATCTGTATGATTATACCGATAACGATCCTCAAAGGCAACCGGATCCCAGCTGCCCCAAACCGGATTGTTATTGGCATCCGATTCCCCAGAGCCTTATAGAAGATCTTGAAAAGTACATTGATGACGAGCTTAAAGACAGTAAATACTATGAAATACTGGCTAACAGAGCGCATACAAAGATGGCAAAGGATCTGCTGATGGAATTCAGCAAGGATGAATATATGCACGCCCAGAACTTTATGAATGCTTACTATTCGCTAACGGGAAGGATGTATCAGCCTGAGAACGTCGAAGAACCCAATGTACCCGATGACTTCGAAAAAGCTCTGAAAGAAAGAATCTTAGCAGAGACTGACAGCTACAAAGAATATGGGGAACAATACCTTAAAGCCCCTACTACTTATCTGCAGGCCTTATTTTTTATGACAAGGACATCGGAAGCGCAGCATGCCATGAGAATGCCAATATTACTGCATGAATGCCGAGAAAACGATAAAAAATGAAATATACTTAGCAGCATAAAAAAGAGGGGGATGATATCAAGCTTATGGCTTAACGCTCATACCCCCTGCTTTTTTACTCTTCTATATACTCTGATTTATTATATCCTTTTCTTCAACCGTAAGGACTTTTGACAGGTCCAGCAGTATTACCAGGCTCTTTTCCATCATCACTACACCTGTTATATAGTCTTTATTAATTTTTGTCATTTCAGGCGGTTCCCCTATTTGCTCCGAATACACCCTCAGTATCTCTGTTACCTCATCTACAATGAAAGCTGCCTTTTTTTCATCAACTTCGGCTACGATAAACCTGGATTCACGTCCATAATCAGCATCTCCGAGGCGGAACCTCTTCTTCAGATCCAGCACGGGAATTACTTCACCCCGATGGTTGATCACGCCTTCAATAAAATCAGGATTATTGGGTACTTTTGTAGGCTGTTCCGGCAGTATTATTTCCTGAATATTATGAATTTGAGCCCCGTATACCTGATCGGCCAACCTGAAAACTACAAATTGAACCTCAGCCATCCCGGTTTCCTCCTTTTCATCATTGGCATTTATCTCCCATCCTCAAATAAGATGGGTTTCCTCTTATTTGGACAGATGATTTTTGTCGCTGTTTAGCTCAAATCATCCATAACTCACTCTTAAAGCAGGCCTTTCCGACGATTATTATGAAAAATCACTTAATAACCCCCGGTATATTAGAGAGGTTACAGAATTAACGGCTTTAGTTTTAGGACGCATTAGCCTGCAGGTATGCATTAATGAACCCATCCAGCTCTCCATCCATAACCGACTGAATATTTCCATTTTCCATCCCTGTACGATGATCCTTTACCAGGCTGTAGGGGTGAAAAACATAGGAGCGTATCTGGCTTCCCCATTCTATTCTCTTCATTTCGCCCTTCATTTCCCTTATCTTCTGTTCGTTTTCTCTCTCCTTAAGCTCGAGAAGCCGGGCTTTAAGCACTTTCATAGCTGTTTCGCGGTTCTGGATCTGGGATCGCTCATTCTGGCATTGGACAACTATACCGGTAGGAATATGCGTTATACGCACTGCCGATTCAGTCTTGTTTACATGCTGCCCTCCGGCCCCTCCGGACCTGTAGGTATCTATTTTTAACTCCTCGGGCTTAATCTCTATCTCTGTATCATCCTCCAGCTCCGGCATAACATCCACCGATGCAAAGGAGGTATGCCTGCGGCCCGATGCATCAAAAGGCGAAATCCGCACCAGGCGATGCACTCCTTTCTCACATCTCAGATAACCGTATGCATTGGGGCCTATTGCATGGAATATGACGCTCTTTATACCGGCTTCTTCACCCGGCAGCATATCCAAAACCTTAACCTCATACCCTTTATCTTCACACCAGCGGGTGTACATGCGAAACAGCATTGACACCCAATCCATTGCCTCGGTCCCGCCTGCGCCGGCATGGAGAGAAACAATTGCATTGTTCCTGTCGTATGGTCCGTTAAGCAGGGTTTCAATATTAAAAGCATTGATTTCCTTATCCAGAATATTTATGCTGTGCTTAACCTCATCCGTAACAGAGTCATCATTTTCTTCAATGGCCAGGTCTATAAGAGTTTCAATATCCTCAACCTCAGAAACCAGTTTTTTATACCTGTCTGTTTTGGTACGCAGATTCTTTATCTCGCGGTTTACTTTTTGAGATCTCTCAATGTCATTCCAGAAATCCTGAGAATTCATGGATTCTTCAAGCTCTTTTATCTTCCTTTCACAGCCTGAAATGTCAAAGTGAATCACCTATTCTTTCGAGTACTTCTCGTAAATCTGCCAGTTCAATTCTTGCATTTTCAAGTTCCAGCACATCTATCAACCCCTTCCTGAGCAATATCTTCAAAATTATACATTCGCAATCGGAAAAATATATTAGCTGGCACGCCCGCAGCATTTCTTATACTTTTTACCGCTTCCGCAGGGGCAAGGATCGTTGCGTCCTACTTTCTCCCCTTTAACCACCGGTTTATTTACCATTTGACCATGTGTTGCCCTGACAGGCCGGGCTACCTCTTCCCGTCTGGGCATGTTTTTCTCAACTTTAACACGATACAACAGAGATATGGTCTCCTCCTGAATGCTGCGAATCATCTCTTCAAACATCTCGTATCCTTCGATCTGGTATTCTATAACAGGATCCCTTTGAGCATATGCCCTAAGCCCGATACCCTGTCTCAGCTGATCCATGGCATCTATATGATCCATCCATTTCTTATCGACCACTTTAAGCAGAATAACTCTCTCAACTTCCCGCATGTTCTCATAGCCGTTTTCCTCTTCAAGCTTCCGGTAAAGATCCTCTGCCACTTCCATAATTCTATCTTTCAAATACTCCCGGGTAAGGCCTGCAATCTCAGCCTGAGGTATAACCACGGCACCTTTGGGCAGAAACAGCTCTTCAAGATATTCGAGAATACCCCGGATATTCCACTCCTCCGGATGGTCTATTCCCTGGGTGTACATATTTATTGTGTTTTCTACCACGGTTGATACCATATCCATTATGGCGTCACGGAGATTATCTCCCTGCAGGACACTGCGCCTCTGGCTATATATAACTTCCCGCTGTACGTTCATTACATTATCATACTGCAAAACATGACGGCGTATATCAAAGTTCCTGCCCTCAACTTTTTTCTGAGCCTGCTCGATCTGTTTAGACAGTATTCCATATTCGATGGGCTGTTCTTCATCAATATTCAGAGCCTGTACCATGCTCATTATCCGGTCCGAGCCGAACAGCCGCATCAGATCGTCCTCCAGCGATATATAGAAGCGGGACGAACCCGGATCACCCTGGCGTCCTGCACGGCCTCTGAGCTGATTATCAATACGCCGGCTTTCATGGCGCTCGGTTCCAATTATATGAAGCCCGCCGAGTTCAATAACCTTTTGTTTTTCACGATCGGTTTCGGCTTTGAATTTTTCATACAAATCCCTGTATGCTTTCCTGGCTTCCGTCACTTCGGGGTTATCGTCTTCCACAAAACCGGTCGCCTGGTATATAATCTCATCAGAATATCCCAGTTTACGCATTTCGCTTATGGCCAGGAATTCCGGATTTCCTCCCAGCAGTATATCGGTACCTCTGCCGGCCATGTTGGTGGCAATGGTAACAGCTTTATATTTACCCGCCTGAGCCACTATTTCTGCTTCTTTTTCATGATACTTGGCATTCAAAACTTCATGAGGAACACCGCGCCTCTTTAGCATATCGCTCAGCAGTTCGGATTTTTCAATTGATACGGTACCTACAAGCACCGGCTGACCAACGGTATAGCGCTGTGTAATCTCATCAACAATTGCTTTATATTTTGCCTTGGCGGTCAGATAGATCACATCATTGAAGTCTTTGCGGATCATAGGCATATTGGTTGGAATAACCACCACATCCAGGTTATATATGGTCTTAAACTCGTCTTCCTCGGTTTTTGCAGTTCCCGTCATACCCGCAAGTTTTTTATACATGCGGAAATAATTCTGAAAAGTTATGGTGGCAAGGGTCTTGCTCTCCCGTTCAACCTTGACACCCTCTTTTACCTCAATAGCCTGGTGAAGCCCATCGCTGTATCTCCGTCCCGTCATCAGACGGCCGGTAAACTCATCAACAATGATAACCTGCCCGTCTTTTACTACATAATCCCTGTCCCTCTTCATCAGAGTATGGGCTTTAAGGGCTTGCTTGATGTGGTGGGACAGAGTAAGGTTATCAGGATCGGCCAGGTTTTCGACTCCAAAGAATTTTTCAGCCTTAGCCACACCATGCTCCGTAAGATGGACCGTATGCGCTTTTTCATCGGTCTCGTAATCTTCATCCTTCCTGAGCTGAATAACAAACCGGTTTGCATGGTAATACAGATCGGTAGACTGATCACCGGCTCCTGAAATAATGAGGGGGGTACGGGCTTCATCTATGAGTATCGAGTCCACCTCGTCAATGATTGCATAGTTGAGCTCCCGCTGTACCATATTCTCTTTATAAATTACCATATTGTCCCTTAAATAATCGAAACCAAACTCATTGTTTGTACCGTAGGTTATATCTGCCGCATAGCTTTTCCTCCGCTGTTCCGCCGACAAACCATGAACAATAAGGCCTACCGATAATCCCAGGAAACGATAGACCTTACCCATCCATTCACTGTGAAACCGCGCCAGGTAATCATTGACGGTAACTATGTGTACTCCTTTGCCTGTCAACGCATTCAGGTATGCGGGCAAAGTGGCTACCAGTGTCTTACCTTCACCGGTTTTCATTTCGGCAATCCTGCCCTGATGCAGTACTATGCCGCCTATAAGCTGAACCCTGAAATGCCTCATACCCAGTACACGGGCCGACGCTTCACGCACTACAGCAAAGGCTTCGGGAAGAATATCGTCCAGCGTTTCCCCATTTTCAAGCCTTTTTTTGAATTCTTCCGTTTTATCTCTAAGCTGAGTATCGGTCATTGCCTTCATAGAAGGTTCCAATTTCTCTATTTTATCGACTATTCCGTCCAGTCTCTTTAACTCTCTGTCGTTACTGTCCCCGAATATTTTTTTCAAAACTTCAATCATATTTCTCTTTACACCTCAATAAAGTCGTCACGACTTAATAAATTCAGGATTTGATTAGCAAATTAACTATTTAATTTTAACATCTATTCATGGAATATTCAAGGATTTACGAAAATACCACCCATAAACAGGCCGCCGGCAAGTGTGGTCCGGCTTCATTGGACGAATGGCATAAAAAAAGGGCTTTGTCAGCCCTTTACATAAATTCCGGTTCTATTAATCCGTAATATCCGTCTCTACGTTTATACAAAACATTAACTTCTTCAGTTTCAGCATTTCTGAATACAAAGAAGCTGTGCCCCAGTAAGTCCATCTGCATAATGGCTTCATCCACTGCCATGGGTTTCAAGGCAAAACGTTTGGTTTTTACTACTTTGGGATGATATTCTTCAGAGTCAATATGTTTACTGAAAATTGGCGAACTGTTCTTGAACGCCCCGCTCCTCAACCGTTTCCCAAGCCGGGTTCTGTGTTTATGTATCTGTCTCTCCAGCTTATCCAGCACCTTGTCTATGGAGGTATACAAACTGTCTGTCTCCTCTTCTGCGCGAATAACAACACCGTTAAAAGGAATGGTCACCTCGACTATGTGTCGATAATTCTCTATCGACATGGTTACCTGGGCCTCGGTATCGGGGCTGAAATAACGTTCAAGTTTGCCCACCTTTTTATGTGTCTGTTCTCTCAAAGCATCACTAATATCAATGTTTTTCCCGGTCAGTTTAATAATCATTGAGGCCAACTCCCTTCCATCCGTTTTGCTTTTATTATTTTATTCTGCAAAAATTTTAAGATTCCTCTGATTATCCCTTTCTACTTTTATTTATACCCTATAATAAAATTGTTTAAACTCCACACATCATGGTGTAAAAATATAATACGTATTTTGTCGTTTAATGCAGTATTTTGGATTTATTTTTGTTTTATTGTATTTTTTTACACTACTTATCAAAAATATGTCACAATTAGAGGAAAGGAGGAAAGTATTATGGAGTTATATCATCTTATTCGTAAAATTGAAACCAAACAGGAAGAATTAAAAATGGTTCTTCTGTCAAACGGGTTCAATTTCAATGATCAAAATGTTCAACAGCTTAGCAAAGAATTAGATGATCTTATACTTCAATATCTTGAAAACAGGATAAAAAAATAGCAATTCAGGATTCATAACTTATATCCCTAATTGCTATCCTTTATTGCATAAAACCTGTGGAAAAATATTGTACATGTAATCACAAGCTAAATCGGTTATTGCTTTATTTCAAAAAACTTCATGCTGGAAATTTCCTTTTTTTCCTCTTCACCGACAACCCAATGCTTCAGTGCTTTCCATCTATGTTTATACATTTTGAACTCCACAGCCGTGTATATGCTGCTATCCTGATACTTGTGCAGCGCATACATTACAACTGTATCCCCGGTTTTGCCCTCAAAGGCCTGTTCTCCTATCGATACAGTGTATTTCTTCCCTTCTTCAAATCCGGCCTGTTCCAAATCGTTTTCACTTATCGCCTGAAAATCTGTATCTATCAAATCCCTGTCAAGCAATATCTGCTTGTACTGTTCCAAATCAGTGTTCTGTTCCAGCTTCTGGCTAAATTCAGTCATCACCTGCTCCATTACAAGCGGAACCTGGTAGCCAAGAGTAAAATTGTATAATGATATGATGAATACCAGTAGCAACACGCACATAACTACGGCGGCTCCCAACCTAAGAAAAGCCCCTTGAACCTGCTTTTCCTTCCATTTCCGGTATACAGCCCGCCCCTGCAGTAGAATGATAGGTGCAAAGACCAGTATGCTGATAAGTATATAAACAATCCTGGTAGATTTCAAAATCCATTCCCCCTCTTACAAAACCTTACTCAGAAAAGCCCTGGTTCGTTCCTTTTTAGGATTACTAAACATTTCTTCGGGCGTACCTTCCTCCGCAATGATACCTTCATCCATGAACAGAATCCTGTTGCCCACTTCCCTTGCAAAGCCCATCTCATGAGTTACCACTACCATGGTCATACCCTCATGAGCCAGCTGTTTCATTACTGCCAACACCTCTCCAACCATCTCAGGATCCAATGCGGACGTTGGTTCGTCAAACAGCATGATTTCCGGATCCATAGCCAATGCGCGTGCAATAGCCACCCTCTGCTTCTGGCCTCCTGAAAGCTGGCTGGGATAAACATCATCCTTATCGGGCAAACCAACTTTCCTCAAAAGCTCAACAGCCTTTTTTCTTGCTTCATCCTGAGGCATTCCCTTTACCCTGACAGGCGCAAGCATTATATTTTCTGTTGCTGTCATATGAGGAAACAGGTTAAACTGCTGGAACACCATACCTACCTTTTGGCGCAGTTTATTTATGTCCTTCATATGTTCTGTAATAGAAACACCACCAATATAAATTTCGCCTTTGGTTGGTTCCTCAAGCAGATTCAGGCAGCGCAGAAAGGTACTCTTTCCCGAACCGCTGGCCCCTATTATGCACACCACTTCACCTTTTTTAATCTCATTATTGACACCTTTCAGAACTTGCAGATTGCCAAAATACTTATGAAGATCAACTACCTTAATCACTTTGCCTCAGCCTCCTCTCCAGTCTTCCCATAAAGGCTGTCAATATCGAAGTAATATACAGGTAGATAAGCGCTACCAGTATAAATGGTGTATAAGGATCAAAGGTCCTTCCCCGCACGATCGTTCCGGCACGGGTTAAGTCATCCAATGCAATGTATCCTGCTATAGCCGTTTCCTTAAGGAGCACAATAAATTCGCTGACCAGTGCCGGCAGTATATTCTTTATGGCCTGAGGCACAATCACATAGCGCATGGACTGATAATATGAGAGGCCTAAGGACCTGGCAGCCTCCATCTGGCCTTTATCAACAGCAAGTATTCCGGCTCGTATAAGCTCGGTTACATAAGCTCCGCTGTTTATGCCAAATGCTATCGATGCAACCAGAATTTTGGGCAGATGGCTGCTCCCCAGGATGGCATAATATATAACTATTAACTGGACTACTGAGGGCGTACCCCGTATGACATCGGTATAAGCAGTTGCTATCCTGTTCAGTATCCTGTTATTGGTAAGTTTTGATATAGCCATAAGAAGGCCTATTGCGACCCCTATTAATGCCGCAAAGACAGTAAGCTGTATGGACACTTTAAAACCGTTTACAAACAAAAGGTACCTGTCTTCTCGAATAAGATTATAAAAAATTGCATCTGATAATACTTTAAAAATCCCCTCCAGCAAGGTGTTCAATCCCTCCCCACTAATCAACGCATCATATCTGATTATAATAAACTAAATAAGCTAGCATCGGCTTTACCCAATGCTAGCTTATGCCGGATCCATCTTAGTTTTATGCTTAATCTCCAATGGAATACTTATTTACAAGCTCTTCTATCTCTCCACTCGCCTTCATTTCAGAAAGTACCTCGTTTATAACTTTCTGCAGCTCGGTGTCGCCTTTGCGTACCGCCAGGGCGTACTCTTCATTCTCTGCGGGTTTCTCATCCAGTATCTTAACCTCCGGATTCTTTTCAGCTAACAATTGAGCCGGGAGATTGTCAATGATCACAGCATCAATGTTGCCGTTCTTCAGATCCATTACGGCTTCCATACCATTATTATAGCGTTCGACTTCGGCATCTTCAATATCCGAGGCAACAAAATCACCGGTAGTGGCATTCTGTACGCCAATTTTCTTGCCTGCCAGATCATCGGGGCCTTTTATCTCTTCATTGTCCTGCGTCACCATTATAACCTGTACAGCTGTAAAGTAGGTATCGGTAAATAGTACCTGTTCGGCTCTATCGGGTTTTACAGTAAAGCCGGCTGCTATAAAATCAATTTTTCCTGATTTTAAAGCTGACATGAGGGCTTCAAATTCCATGTCCTCAACTACCAGCTCCACACCCAGCTTGTCAGCAATACGTTGGGCAATATCGGCATCGATGCCGATTACCTTATCTCCCTGTCTCATCTCAAAAGGGGCAAAAGCAGCATTGGTACCCCATACTATTTTATTGGTATCCTTGATTCTTTTCATAGTATTTATCTTTGAACAACCAATAAATGAAAACACCAATATCAATGCCAGAAGGCAAATCAGTATCCGTTTCATATAAAACATCTCCTCCCAATTTCTTCTCCGACATAATGTACATTGTTAATTATAAACGAATAATTACAAAAAATCAATGCATATTTATAAATTAAATAATTCCTGAAAGTTTGACATATGGTGTCAAATTTTTCTAATTAACACTTTTCACACTGTGCATATGTGAATAAAATTATTGTGTATAATGTGGATAACCTTGTGTATAACATGACTTTTGGCTGTTTTTCTTGTGGATAAATCATTAATAACTCATTGCAACCATTATTTACCACCCAATTATTCGACAAACAAAAAACAAAAAACCCTGGTTTTTAATCACCAGGGTTCAATCTGACCAATTTATCTATCAAATTATCTAGTATACTTAATTATACTTTGAGAATTATCTGTGATTTTGGTAACAATCACTGCAATAGACTGGTCTGTCATCTCTTGGAACAAAAGGAACTCTGGCAGGACCGCCACAGTCTGCACATACTGCATCATACATCTCTCTTCTGGCCCCATCGCCTCTCCTGTTTGCCTTTCTTGCATCACGGCAAGGTTTGCAACGGACAGGTTCATTTTGGAAACCTCTCTCTGCATAGAATTCCTGTTCCCCGGCAGTAAAAATAAAACTTTCACCGCAATCTCTACATACTAACTCTTTGTCTTGATACATGGAAATAATCCCTCACTTTGATATTATTTTACCTTGCTCACTACCCGGCATACCGGTCCTCCCCTGCATCTATAACCTCTTAAAGTGTAACACCCTCTTGACATATGGCCCACAGCAGGGTAGAGAAATATGATAAGTGACCGGGAATATCGTTTATGTCTTGCGGTATATTTCCTCAGGGATTATTTCCTATGGAAAAACCGGGACAGATACAAAACAAAAACGCTATTTCACTATCAGGTTCTACTGCCTGCAACACCATTGCCTCATAGTCTATCGGAGTTAAGGTTCAACTTAAACCAAATACCCGCTGGACTATAACAGATGATCTAGATTTAGGTTAAGCCAACAGCCAAATACTGAGCACGTATTTACATTATATACTTAACGCCCTCAAAATACAACCATAAACTTAAATTTTTCTTATCAGATTTCTGCCTACTCCCGCTTGTCAATAAAAAACCCTTCAGTTTGTTGATTTAGCTGCCTATAAGCTTTATATCCCCTTTTCCCCTTGTTTATGCCGCTCAGTTTAGTTTTTACTCCCTCAATAACAGACATGACCCGTTTTTGGTTTTCTTTTTCCATAGCATAAACAGTATTAATCAATTCCTTCTGTATATCCATTGCATCAAGCAGCTGCATATATAAAGTGTTTTCGGAATGATCATTATCCGTTCCATTGTCATGTCCGGTACACGCCATCTGCTCTTTTATATTATGAAATACATGGGCAAACTCCCGATCTATTGCATTTATCTCATCAATAAGCCTTTGCTTGTCGTTTATGTATGTCAAAAGCTGTTCAGCCTTATCAGCCGCCAACACTTTGGATTGCTTCTGAGTAATGCTTAGGATTTCCTCCAGGCGCTTCTTTTTTATGCATGCAAGCTCCAGTGCCCTTCCAAGATCACTTCCAGCCGCAGCCATGCTAGCCACCTATTCCTTCCTTATACGTCTGTTTATATATCTGTCTTCGCGTGTTCTTAACAGCCTCAGCCCAGGTATCACGTAGTTCGGTAAGAAGCTCCAGAACCTCCTGAAGTATATCCGCATCCTTCTGAATATTTGCCTCTATAAGCTGTCCGTGCATATAATCGTACAGTGCTAACAAATTCTGGGATATTTCATAGTTCATATCCAATGTGGACATAAACTCGAGTATTATGTCCTGAGCCCTTATTATGGCGTCATGTGCTTCTTGCATATTCTTATTATTAATACGCTCTACAGCCTGCTTTATAAAGCGTATGCAGCCGTCATAAAGCATAACCACAAGCTCCCCCGGGCTTGCAGTGTTAACATTCTGCTGTTGATACTGCTGATATGGATTGTTTAGTGCCATATGATATTACCCCCTTGGAACACAAGCTTATAAATCAAGCGTTCTCATGTTTTATTTCTCTGCTGAGCCTGCAGTACCCGCCTAAACTGTCATACTCAGCCTATATCTCTTTAGTCCACAATGTTTACAGATGCTTATCTATATTAATCATGAACCATACTGAATGCTCACGTAATTAGTACTGATACAGGCCCATCTGCTGCATGAGCCACATGCTCTGCGCATTCATCTGCTGAATAGCCCTCTCAAGGGCGGTAAACTGCGCCCAGTACCTGTTTTCCTGCCTTATCAGTGCTTCCACGGCCGCATCTATTCTTTTGTCCAGCCTTCTAAGCTCCTCATCCATCAGATTCTGAAATTCGGTGATATCACCCACGATACCGGCTTTTTCAAGCAGGATACCCTTTTTACCTCTGCTGTCCCTGGTAGTCCGTATGTTATCCATGAGTATATCAGAAATCCTGTGCAAAAGGCCCGATTGGTTATACCTCTGCATTCGCAACTCGGAATCCAGGTCTGGTGAATAATCAATGTCGGATTTCTTTATAAAAAGGTCCATTACTTGATCCGTATTATTCCGCAGCGCTTCTTTCAGCTTGCTTTCATCAATATGAAGCTTGCCCCTCTCAAAATATAAGCCGGTAGTAATTCCAATGGAAGAAAGGCTTATACCCACATCCTGTACAGCATCATTCAAAGCCCTCCGCATATTATAGACTATGTTCTGAAGTACGGAATCACTTCTGAGGAGTCCGCTTTTTGCCCTTTCTTCCCACAGCTCTATCTCCTTCTCGCTCATCTCATTCTTCTGTGCATCGGTCAAAGGCAGGTAATTACGGAATCGCTCCTCATTGAGTTTGTTGTTTATCCTGTCGATAAGTTCATTGTACTTGTCCACAAAATTCTTTACAGCATCATATGCCTTGTCCACATCCTGTGCAACCGTTATGGAAACAGGCGCCGCTCCGTCCGGTGTGGTATTTTTAAGCGTATAGGTAATACCGTCAATGATAAAAGTATTCTCAGAACTTTGCCACAGGATACTGTTATCAGGATCACCCGGATCACTGCTACCTATTTTCCCGAAATACACCCTTGCATCAGTGCCGGATATCTTCTCTGCATCATCGGCCGCCAGGCCTATATCTTGCAGAAAGGTTCCCGATATATCTTCCAGCGTTATATCGGCAGCTGCACCGGTTGCCTTGGTCTGAAGTATAAACCTTTTTTCTATACCGGAATAAAACATGCTGACTCCGGCTTCGCTGTTTGTGTTTATGAGATTCATGAATTGGCGCATGGTTGTCTTTGCCGGATCTATGACCACGGTGTCACCTGGCAGCTCCCCGCCCTCCGCTGGCGTACCTATCAAAAACCCGACTCCATTGATTGAAAACTCTGCCCTGTCATCTGCTGCAACCAGGCCGAGCTCTTCAAGCGTACTGTCCCCGCTCCTGCCCTCTGGAAACATCCAGGCTGACCCTTTTATAATAGCAGGAGCAGCCAAACTCTCGATTCTGGTAATTGTATAACTGCCTTCCATAGCACTGGCATTTGCAGCTGCGGTCACGTATTCTTCAGCACTGGAGGTTGCGCTATACGTCTTATAGGCATTTGATGAGAGCATGTAAGTATCCATTCTCAATATGTTAAAAAATTCATCCTGGAAAGCCCTGAGAGAATTGGTTATATCCCTGTAGGCATCCCGGCGCCACTCAGTCAGCTGCCTCTCCTGTTTAATCCTGTCCACCTTCATCTGCTCAGCCCTGATCAAATCCTGAATTATGGAGTCGACATCAAGGCCGGAAGCCAGTCCGCCAATGCGAAGCTTACTGGAAGAGTATGTATTATAAATGGAATCTATAGGCACTCTTTCACCTCCCAGTCTCTTTATGTGCATCGCCTGCATCCCGTCACTATATTTGTTATTGATAAAGTTTCCTTTACTTTATTTAATACCCTTGTTTTATACCTTCTTATCAACAATTAATCCGGCCAATTCCCACAGCTTGGCAATCAGGTTGAGTATCCTTTCGGGAGGAATCTCACGTATAATTTCGTCTGTATCGGAATTTATAACCTTGATCATAATGGTATTCGTTTGCTCATGGACTGAATATTCAAACCGCCGGTTTGTACCTTCAAGTGCTTTGTTAGCCTGCTTGATGGCTTGCATGATATCTTCCTGATCTATATTTTTATCCAACTGTCTGGCAGCCTTTTGCCTGTTTACAACACCCGCGTCATATTCTTTCTGTCCTGCCTGTGCAGCTTCGGATCGAACCATGGGCATTGATTTTACAGTTGTAACTGCAGATACTCCTTCCACACGCATCGGAATTCTCCCTTCTATTCAATATTCCTCATAAATTATTATCGGATAGGAGAGAGTAAATCTTTATAGAAATATAAAAAAACCGGAGGAAAATTCCTCCGGCCTTCCTCACATTTACCTGAGAAGCTGCAGTACTGCCTGAGGCAGCTGATTGGCCTGTGCAAGCATAGCCGTTGCAGCCTGCTGCAGTATGGTCTGCTTGGTAAACTCCATCATTTCCTTGGCCATATCCACATCGCGGATACGGGACTCGGCAGCTGTTAAGTTCTCAGCAGCTACCTCAAGGTTGTTAATGGTGTGCTCGAGGCGGTTCTGGTAAGCACCCAGTTTGGCCCTCTCAGCTGACACCGTTTCAATTGCCTGCTGAATTTTTGTAACCGCAGTAGCAGCATTCTCAGCATTGCTTACATCCAAAGCATATTCTGCAGGATCATTATTTGTCCCATCGGTTACGACCTTATCATTAGTAAAACCAGTTGCCCCCTGGGTATCACTAATACCCAGTGCAGCTGCTCTCATGTCTGACAGTTCCAGGGTCATGGTCTGGTTTTCATTAGCGCCTATTTGCATGATGAACGAAGAAGAGGACGCAGAGGGTGC
>Ga0209537_1001683_pt1 | contig 24168 bp, 22 predicted proteins | sample BioPla4DNA1_FD_187698 | JGI IMG/M metagenome (GOLD analysis project Ga0209537, IMG submission 187698) | Biogas fermentation microbial communities from Germany - Plant 4 DNA1 (SPAdes) (version 2) | ecosystem: Engineered > Bioreactor > Anaerobic > Digestate | place: Bielefeld, North... | reverse complement strand
AATTATAAAAACTGAGTAATATATTAATTCTAATAATTACGGAGGTGCATAATGTCCAATCATAAAATCTATAAAATGAGTTTCGCAAAAGTTTATCCCCATTACATTTCAAAAGCAGAGAAGAAAGGGCGTACCAAATCAGAAGTTGATGAGATTATCCGCTGGTTAACGGGATATAGTCAGGAAGAATTGGAAGAACAACTTGAGAAACAGGTGGACTTTGAGACCTTCTTTGCGGAGGCTCCTCAACTGAATCCTTCACGTACTTTAATCAAAGGAGTAATCTGTGGCGTCCGGGTGGAAGATATCAAGGAACCATTAATGCGGGAAATCCGTTATCTGGATAAGCTGATTGATGAATTAGCAAGGGGAAAATCCATGGAAAGGATTTTGCGGAAATAATTTTTATTATTGAATTAATTGAACATTTTTTGTGAGGAGAATCTTAAATGGACAAAAGTTATACTGAAATAAATTCTAAGGTTATTGATAAATGGGTAGAGGATGGCTGGGAGTGGGGGCAGCCTATTAGTCATGAGGTATTTGAAAAAGCAAAGAATAACGATTGGTTTGTGTTATTAACCCCTACAAAACCCGTGCCAAAGGATTGGTTTTGTGAAATGAAAGGTGCTGAAATATTAGGACTGGCTTCTGGTGGTGGTCAGCAAATGCCAATATTTACAGCGTTAGGGGCAAAATGTACGGTATTGGATAATTCAGAAATGCAATTGCTTAAAGAAAAAGAGGTTGCGGAAAGAGAAAATTATGAGATCAAATTGGTTAAAGCAGACATGACGCAGCCTTTTCCTTTTGAAGATGAATCTTTCGACCTAATATTTCATCCGGTTTCTAATTGCTATATCGAGGATGTTCTCCCCGTATGGAAAGAGTGTTACAGGGTACTAAAAAAAGGAGGCATTCTGCTGGCCGGGTTTGATAACGGCATTAATTATATTTTTGATGATGAAGAAAAAATGGTAGTCCGTAAGTTACCCTATAATCCGCTAAAGGATAAAAAGCTGTATGAAGAATCAATAAAAAATAATTGGGGAATTCAGTTTTCACATACCATTGAAGAACAAATTGGAGGACAATTAAAAGCAGGTTTTATACTTACAGATATATATCAGGATACAAACGGAGTTGGCAGACTTCATGATTTCAACGTCCCGACATTTTATGCGACAAGGGCAGTAAAGAAGTAATATAGTGTTTGGGGATTTGATATCGGGAAGTTCGCAGTTTATGTTTGAAGTTAGAATTTATAAGTCCTTACTGAGCAGAAATATTTCCTGGTTGAGAGGATGAACGTTATGAATATAAATATAAAAAATATTCTTTCAGTTTTGGATCATACTTTGTTATCTGTGGATGCTGTATGGGAGGATATAAAGCTACTGTGTGATGAAGGCATTCAATATGGTGTGGCGTCGGTTTGTCTTCCTACAAGCTATTTAAAAGCCGCTGTGGAGTATGTCAATTGCAGGATACCTGTATGCACTGTTGTTGGATTTCCCAACGGTTATTATACAACAACCGTTAAGTGTTTTGAGACTGAGGATGCTATAAAAAATGGAGCTGATGAAATTGACATGGTGATCAACATAGGTTGGCTTAAGGACAAGAAATATGATCTTGTTCTTGAAGAAATAAAAGCTGTAAAAGATCTTTGCGGTGGGAAGATATTGAAGGTGATCGTTGAGGCCGGCCTTTTGAATCATGAAGAGAAAATAACAATATGCGATATTATTTCCGAGTCAGGTGCGGACTTTATTAAAACTTCTACAGGTTTTCACGGTAGAGGTGCGACCAAGGAAGATGTTGTTCTTTTTGCAAAACATATAAAGCCCCATGTTAAAATAAAAGCAGCAGGTGGAATATCATCTCTGTCGGATGCTGAAGAATTTATCCGACTAGGAGCATCAAGAATTGGTAGCAGTAAGCTTATAAATAAAGTAAAAGATATGGAAAAAGGTGAATAAGCTTACTGCTTCATCAGCGGGATTTCTGGATTTTTCTTCTTATATGGGAGCAGGCGTAGCAGGTTTCATGACAGGAAGTATTTCTGAACTTTGGAGATGATATTTTGCTGTAACTATATGGATTATCATTGCTCTATTGGGAGTGCTGTATAAAAAGTGTTATTTTGATTACAAGAAAACAAAAAAATGGTATAATACGAGTAAAGGCTAAAGAGTTTTATGCCTTATATTGTTTTAGGAAGCAGCAATAAGGGGAAGGGGAAGGGGAATAAGGTATATGGGGAGATAAAAGAACGAATAAATGCTCGGCTTGATAAATCAAGGACAATTGCACACAACGCGCTTATATCAAACGTCAATATAGTGGATAGGCTATGCAAAATTAACGAAACAGAACCGATTTACGGAGGAGAAGATGACCGTGTGGCGATAGCTGAATTTGCCAGGCAAGTCGTGAATGAATTCTTTGAAGAACGGAGGCTGTGATATAGCCTGCCTATGAGGAATTGAAACCAGACTAAGACAAACATGCGGTACAAAGGTTCATAGTTTTTAGTCTACCTATTTTATTTCCATCCATCGTATGGTATGACAATAAATAGAACTTTATAATCACACAAATAATTGAAAGAAGTAAAACATTTTATAGGGAATAGTTTATTCCGCCCGATATTCCAAAGGAGACATGTTAACAATTTTCTTAAAATTCCGATGAAATGTCCTTAAATTATTGTATCCGCAGCTGAATGCGATTTCGCTAATGGGTTGATTGCTGTTTTTAAGCAGGTAACATGCCTGTGAAATGCGGTAGTTGTTTAAATACTCAGTAAAGGTCATATTCATATTCCGGACAAAAAGTTTGGATAAATAAGGATAATCATAATTAAGATGTTACGCCACCGCCTTTAATGTGCAGGCGTTGGAATAATTTTGTTCAATATAGAGCAGTATTTTATAGAGTACCTTGGTTTGAGATGATTGCTTAACCGGTATGAATTGTTTTTGTTTTATTAATTTATCGCATAAAGCATAAAGAAAGCTTTTCTGACTGTAGGCGGAATCCAGTTGCTTAAAGTCAAGGTTCGTATCCAAATGTAATATATTATCATCGGGAATAAGGCTTTTATAGTTAATATAAAAATCCCCGATCAGTTCAGGAGAAAACAGTACGACTGTTATCTCAGAATAATCGATAGTTTTAAACTCATGCATCTGGTTTGGGAATATAAAAGCCAGGTCATTTTGATTCAGCAGGTACTCTTTTTTACCAATAGTTACCAATAATTTACCTTTGTTAATATATATAAGCTCATAAGCCCGGTGAAAATGGAAGGGGAATTGATAATTCTTCAATGGGGTAAAACGGAACAATTCTTTTTCATCTATCCCATGTTTTTCAAAGAATACCAAAATATTTCCCTCCTTATAAAACACTAATATTGTCTCATAGTATACTACTTTTTGTATAGAAATGACAGCCCCTATTTTTTTACAATAAAGAATAAATCTATCAGAAGGAGGTTGTGGAAACGATGGTATATCATGTGGCGAAAACCGGTTCGGATCAAGGAAAAGGTACTTTGGAGGATCCGTTTCTGACTATTAATAAAGCAGCTTCCGTTGCAATTGCCGGAGACACGATTATAGTCCATGAAGGGGTATACCGTGAATGGGTAAAACCTAAAAACAAAGGGCTGAGTGACAAGAGAAGGATAACCTATATGGCAGCGGAAGGCGAAAAGGTGGTTATCAAAGGTTCTGAGCGGATTAAAAGCTGGCAGCATGTTGAAGGGAATGTATGGAAATGTACACTGTCCAACTCATTTTTCGGTGACTTCAATCCCTATAAGGAAGAGATTTTTGGAGATTGGCTGGTTACAGTGGAGGAGAAAAGACATCTTGGTGATGTATACTTAAACGGTATGTCCTTTTACGAGGTCAGTTGTTATGAACAATTGCTCAATCCAAAGATTAGAACAGAAGTGATGGATCACAGAACACAAAAGATAGTTCCTGTCCACAATCCTGAACAGACAAAATATGTGTGGTATGCTGAAGTAGATGATGAAAACACAACAATTTATGCAAACTTTCAAGGGGCTGATCCAAATGAAGAATATGTTGAAATAAATGTTCGCAGATCTTGTTTTTATCCCACTGAGACAGGCATAGACTACATTACTGTCAGAGGATTCGAGATGGCACATGCTGCAACACCGTGGGCGCCTCCCACAGCCGATCAACCGGGACTGATTGGCCCAAACTGGAGTAAGGGTTGGATAATAGAGGACAATATTATTCATGATGCTAAATGCAGCGCTATCAGTATTGGTAAAGAAAAATCTACCGGACATCTCTATCGTTCTATCCGCAGGGACAAGCCCGGATATCAGTACCAGTTGGAATCGGTTTTTAGCGCTGAACGTATTGGCTGGTCCAAAGAAAAGATCGGCTCTCATATTATCCGGAACAACATTATTTACGACTGCGGCCAGAATGCAGTTGTGGGTCATTTGGGATGTGTATTCAGTCAGATCTACAATAATCATATTTATAACATTGGTATAAAACGTGAGTTTTACGGACATGAAATAGCAGGTATAAAGCTCCATGCAGCTATTGACGTACAGATTTTCCATAACAGGATACATAACTGCTCATTAGGACTGTGGCTGGATTGGCAGACCCAGGGAACAAGGGTCAGCAAAAACCTGTTTTATAATAATAACAGGGATATATATGTGGAGGTAAGCCATGGACCCTATATGGTGGATCACAACATTTTTGCCTCCGAGTATGCAATTGACAATATGGCGCAAGGTGGAGCTTTTGTGAATAATTTAATAGCCGGTAAGATGAACTTGCAAAAAGTGTTAAACCGTGCCACACCATATCACCTTCCTCACAGTACAAAAGTGGCAGGTTTTGCAGTTGTCTATGGCGGAGATGATCGTTTCTACAACAATATTTTCATTGGAGGAGACGGAATAGAGGGCGTTGGAACATCCCATTACAGGAACCATCCCGTATCTCTGGAAGAGTATATAGAAAAGGTTCATGAAAGACATGGGGATCTGGAAGAGTTTGAGTTAGTTGAACAACCGGTTTATATCAATAAAAACGCTTATTTCAATGGAGCACAGCCCTTCGAAAGGGAACGGGTCAAGTGGGTTAACGGGGATTTTGATCCACAGTTCCGCATTATTGACAAAGGAGAAGAGGTTTATCTTTCCTGCGAATTGCCGGAAAGCTTTGAGGATATGGTGGGTGAAGTACATTCAACAAAGACATTGGAAAGAGTGCGGATTGTTGATGCTGAATTTGAAAAACCTGACGGCAGAGAATTGATCCTGGATATTGATTACCTGGGCTGGAAGAAATCAGAAAACAGTCCTATAGGACCCATTACACTTTTAAAGAAGGGAAGTAATTATATCAAGGTTTGGTAGCTAAATCTCTGTAAAAAAGCCTTACACCCCGGTTTATAGGGATGTAAGGCTTTTTTATATCCTTATCCTATTTTCCCGTAAGCTTTTCTGTAGAGCTCTTCCAACTCGGTTACCAGCGGCATCCTGGGATTGGTGGTGGTGCACTGATCTTCAAAAGCCTTGTCAGCCATTTCTTTAACCTTTGCCTCAAATTTATCCTGTGGTACTCCGCATTCTGCTATGGTTATAGGCATGTTAAGTTCTTTCATCAGCTTTTTAATAGCTTCAATCAGGCTTCGTACCCCTTCCTCCGTAGTGGATGCGGGTAAGCCAAGAAACCTGGCGATTTCAGCATATTTTTCATCTGCCACAAAGTGCTGGTATTTTGGCCAGGCTGTAAATTTCGTTGGCTTCTGGGCATTGTACTCAATTACATGAGGCAGCATTATGGCGTTGGCACGACCGTGGGGAATGTTAAATTCTCCTCCCAGCTTGTGTGCCAGGCTGTGGTTGATACCCAGGAATGCGTTGGTAAAGGCCATACCGGCTATACATGAAGCATTATGCATCTTTTCCCGCGCCTCTTTATCGGTGCCGTCCTTGTAAACCTTTGGCAGATATTCAAATGTCAGCTGTATGGCTTTCATAGCCAGTGCATCGGTATAATCGGAAGCCATGACGGATACATAGGCTTCTATCGCGTGTGTCAGCACATCCATTCCTGTGTCGGCGGTAACATGGGGAGGCACGGTCATAACGAACTCAGGGTCTATTATAGCCACATCTGGTGTAAGTTCGTAGTCAGCCAACGGATACTTTGTATTGTTTTTCTTGTCGGTTATAACCGCAAAGGAGGTTACCTCGGAACCGGTTCCCGACGTGGTGGGTATTGCCACCATCGTGGCTTTTTGCCCCAGCCTGGGGAATTTAAAGGCTCTTTTTCGAATATCCATGAACTTCAACCGCAGGGAGGTGAAGTCGGTATCGGGATACTCGTAATACAGCCACATAGCTTTCGCGGCATCCATGGCTGATCCTCCGCCCAGGGCTATTATAACGTCGGGGTTGAATTTGTTCATAAGCTCGGTTCCGCGTTTTATTGTTTCTATGGACGGATCCGGTTCTACATCGGCAAATATTTCGGAATGCACGTACTGCTGCCTTTTCCTCAGATAATACAATACTCTGTCAACATATCCCAGTTTGACCATGGTGGGATCGGTTACAATGAACGCCCGGCTGATGTCCGGCATCTTCTCCAGATACTGAATGGAATTGGGTTCAAAGTAAATTCTTTTAGGAACTTTAAACCACTGCATATTGACACGCCTTTTGGCTACTCTCTTTATATTGATTAGATTTACGGCCGACACATTGGCTGTAGTGGAATTATGTCCATAGGAACCGCATCCGAGTGTCAAGGAAGGCATATTGGTGTTATAGATATCCCCTATCGCACCCTGGCTTGAAGGCGAATTGACAATCAGCCTGCCTGCTTTAATTCTCATAGAAAACTCTTTTATTACTTCATCGTTTTCTGAATGAATAACGGCTGAGTGACCAAGCCCGCCAAATTCTATTATTTTTTCGGCTGTTTCAATACCTTCAGTATGATCTTTTACAATATACAATGCAAGTATCGGGCTTAGTTTTTCTCTGGACAGTGGATATTCCGGGCCTACCCCTTCCAATTGGGCAACTAAGATTTTTGTATCCTTAGGTATTATTATGCCTGCCATTTTCGCTATCTCGGATGCGGGTTTGCCTACAACAGCCGGGTTCATTGTACCCTTTTTGCTGTCAATAGCAATAGCCTCGACTTTCTCTGTTTCGTCCTCATTAAGGAAATAGCACTTATTCTCCTTCATATAATCAATTACTTGCCGGGCAATATCCTGATCGAGGATCAATGCCTGTTCAGAAGCGCAGATCATGCCATTGTCAAAAGTTTTGGAGAGGATCAAATCGGTAACCGCCCTTTTTATGTTGGCTGTTTTTTCTATATAGCACGGCACATTACCCGGACCCACTCCCAGAGCAGGTTTACCGCTGCTGTACGCAGCCTTTACCATACCCGCGCCACCGGTAGCAAGGACCAGAGATACCCCTGGATGATTCATAAGATACTGTGTAGCCTCTAAGGCAGGTTCTTCTATCCATTGAATACAATACTCCGGTGCACCGGCTTCAATAGCCGCATCTCTCATTATTCTGGCAGCCTCACTGCTGCACATCTGGGCAGAAGGGTGGAAGGCAAAAATTATAGGGTTGCGGGTTTTCAGGGATATAAGGGCTTTAAACATTGTAGTAGAAGTGGGGTTGGTCACCGGGGTTACACCGGCGATAATACCCACCGGTTCGGCTATTTGTACATAGTCTTCAAGTTCATTCGCCTGGATTACTCCTACGGTTTTCTGGTATTTTATGCTATTGTAAATATACTCTGTGGCAAAGAGGTTTTTAATTATTTTGTCTTCGTATACACCCCTTTTGGTTTCTTCCACAGCAAGCTTAGCCAACCTCATGTGGTGTTCGATTCCTGCTAAAGTCATAGCGTGTACAATTTTATCTACCTGCTCCTGAGTCATTGCCATGAAAGCGTCAAGAGCACTCTTTGCATTTTGTACCATTGTATCAATAATGGTTTTTGTGTCCTGTGTTTCATCCATAACTAACGTTAAATTTTTCTTAGCCATATTTTTATCATCCTTTCTGTCGAGAAATTTTAATATATCCGGAGTTTAGTTTTTTGCGTACTAAAATTGTTAAATATTTAACTATCGATTTCAAAAATAATTGGGTTTTATTATTAAAAATTAACCCCTTTGCCAGATAATTCATATTTATTTCCCTTGTAATATTCATTTTGTCGTAAACCTTTTAGTTAATAACCCTCATTACTACAAATAAACCAATATTACATAACATAAACAAATAAATTTATTACATTTTTTAATTAAGGGCATTATAGCAATTCGTTAAAATATTGTCAATATATATTTTTTTAAAAATTTTTTAAATTTTTTTGATTGCTTAAATTGCATGTTATTATTGAATAAACTGTATTTTAGGCATAACAGATGTGGTTTTTTTCAGTGGAATATTTTATAAAAGTAAAAGCTTTTGTGCCGTTTTCATGTATCCTTTTTGAAAATCATAATATAGAAAATAAAAAACTGCCGGGACGTATCCCGGCAGGAGTTTTATATATGTGAAGCTCTGAATTCCCGATAGTCCTTCAACATTCCTTTCATCAATTCCGGAGGATTCAGGCCATATGGGCAGTTATCTCTACAATGTCCGCAGTCTATACAGTCTTCAACGCGTTCCATTTTCTCATTCCATTCATCGGACAGGTAATTCTGATAGGGAGCTCTTCTTAGCAGGAGAGACATTCTTGCAGCAAAGGGAATAGGTATGTCAACCGGGCAGGGCAGACAATAGCCACAACCTCTACAGAAAGCACCCTGAAGTTCTTTTTTATCCTGTTCAATAGTCTTCCACATATCTTCATCAAGAGCGGGGGGATTTTTCTCCAATTCGATAAACTCATCCAGTTCTGATTCCCGCTGGATCCCCCATATTGGTACTACATTATCAAACTGACGCAAAAATGCGAAAGTAGGAGCCACCCGGGTGATCAAACCTCCTGACAGCGGCTTCATTGCAATAAAGCCCATATCATGTCTGTCAGCTTCCTGTACCAATTCTATGTCCTCATCCGATGACAGTGAGGATAATGGAAATTGGATGGTATCATACAGCCCGGATTTTACTGCATCCAAAGCAAGGTTGAGCCTGTGATTGGTAATACCTATAAAGCGGATCATTCCTTTTTTCTGTGCTTCCAACAGTCCACTGTACACGCCGTCCGGATCGTCGGGGTCCGGCAGTTCGGACGGGTTATGCAGCTGATAGATGTCAATGTAATCCGTCTTCATGTTCTTCAAGCTGGTTTCCAGTTGTTCAAAAAGCGACTTCTTATCATTTGCGTGGGTTTTGGTGGCTATTATAATGTTGGAACGGACATCCGACAAAGCATACCCTATTTTTTCTTCGCTGTCTGTGTATCCTCTTGCGGTGTCAAAGAAGTTAATACCGTTATCATAAGCTTTACGGAGCAGGAATCCCGCATCTTCCAGGCTTATACGCTGAATCGGCAAAGCTCCGAATCCAACACGTGAAACCATAAGATTTGTGCGGCCGAGTCTAATCTTTTCCACTTGTTTTGTTCCTCCTTTATTTTTAAATTTTATCTGTGTCCTAATATTATAAATTATATCATATAACCATAAGCTGGAAAGAGTTGATTGTACTAAAGCTGGAGTACATAAGAAGACGAAATAAATAATTATGCGGATTCCGGCTAAAAATTCTCCCCAACAACTGAAAAGATAATGTATTGTAGGACATTATGTTCCACCAGGTGCTCTATATGTGATATACTAAAATAAAATAAGTATCAACTGGCTGAGGCTTGAAACCCCAATCTGCTGAAAGGGATGGTATTAGTGAATATTCTGATTTTGTATAGCTCTAGGTACGGAGCTACTGAAAAATGTGCACAATTTATTATGGAGGGTTTGAAGGGAAAGGCAGATATAACGAATTTAAATGAAACAGAGCCAGGTGATATAGATAGGTATGATATTATTCTTCTTGGAGGAGGAATCTATGCAGGAAAGCTTCAAAATAACATAACTAGATTTATAAAAGCTAATGAGGAATGTTTGCGCAGCAAAAAGGTCGGAATGTTTATCTGTTGTAAGGAAGGAGATAAAGTAGCCGAATACATAATAGCTAATGTTCCAAACTGGACGATAAATGAATTATTTGTGCTGGAACATGTAGGATATGAAATTAATTTGGAAAGAATGAATAGATTGGAGAAATTTCTGATGAAATCGATATTTAAGATTAAGGAGAACTATTCGCAGTTAAATCATGACTCAATAGATAAAATTATAAAAAAAATCAATGAACTGAGCCAATAAACAATTGATATTATTTATCAGATAAAAAGTAAATTGCTAATATAAAAAGGGAAAATGTAAGCAAAAAAATATTAACCGGATGTATTACCCTAAGATAAAATACAGGACAAAGGAAAGGAGAATAATCAGGATGAATGCTAAGGAAAACTATTTGGAAGCTATGCGTTTTGGGTCACCCAGGTATGTTCCTATGTCAAATGAGGATATCTGGTTTAGTTTTTCATTCCAGGATATTATAAAAATTGAGAACTGGACCGATAGGTGGGGTGTTGGCTGGCGGGTTGAACTTGAAGGTACCGTACCCTTTCCTAAGGAAAATCCGTTAAAGGATATTGAGAAACTGGCTGAATATAAATTTCCCAATCCTGATGATCTAACCCTGGATCCCGATGTGTATGAGCAGCTTAAAAAGGTTGACCGCAGCAGTAAGCTTGTTATGGGAAACCTGACGTACTTTTTGTTTGAACGTGCCTGGGCGCTTATGGGGATGGAAGGCTTTCTTATGGCTCTTATAGATTATCCGGATGAGATGCGATATCTGCTCCATAATATAGCATCATATGCCCGGCGTGTCTTTGACCGGTATTTGGAACTGGGAGTTGACGGTGTCGGATTTTCTGAGGATCTGGGTTCCCAGAAAGCTCTTTTAATGTCTCCTGATCTGTTCCGCGAGTTCCTGCTTCCTGAGTATCAGTATTGTTTTGAAAACCTGCTAAAGGAAAAAAAGATTATTAATTTTCACAGCTGTGGCTGCATTGATGCCATTGCGGAGGATCTTGCATCTATAGGTGTTACAGTTCTGAATCCTATACAGGCAAGAGCCAATGACTTACATAAACTAAAAAGGGTATCCATGGGTAAAATGGGTTTAAGCGGTGGTATTGACACCCACATACTGCTTACAGGTACTCCGGAACAGGTGCGAGAAGAGGTGATCCGGGTGATGGAGATATTGAAGCCAGGCGGAGGGTATGAGTGCGGACCGGATCAGCACATACCTGGAATACCCGAGGAAAACATGCGTATGCTGTGGGATACGGCGCGTGAGTACGGAAGGTACTGAGAAACAGGATGGATGATGGTCATAAGGTGCATACTGCACGGGAGGTAGATTATGCGGGTTGCAGCGGTGGAATTTTCATATTCCATGCTTGATGCTATAGAAAGCAGAGAGCAATATCTGGATATGATGCAGGGTTATATTGCCCGTGCTGTGGACAATGAGGTGGATTTGCTGGTATTCCCGGGATTTACCGGATGCTATTATCAGCTGATGGAGTTTAAAGGTCAGAATTTGCATCAGACTGTAACCGGAGTATGCCACCAGCAGTTTATACATTCGGTAATGGAGTTATCTAAAGAATATGAGCTGCTTATATGTCCCGGAAGTTACTGGGAGAGGCAGGGGGAGGATGTGTTCCATGCTTCTTGTCTGTTGCAATCGGGAGAGATATTGCTCAAGCAGCGGCAGTTGTATCTGGCAAAATGGGAGAGGGAGCTTAGCCTTTCCCGTGGAACCGATGTAGAAGTTATAGAAGTAAAAGGCTGGAAGACAGGTATTATGCTGGCCACCGATGTGTTTTATCCCCAGGTGGCCAGGAGATTGGCTTTGATGGGTACCGACATTGTTGTATCGCCTGTAGGTTTTGTGGGGGATAGAAATGCCTGTCTGCAGGTTAGCGGTGTGTGGCAAAAAGCTCAGCTAAACCACTTATTTGTGGTTGAGAGTGCTTTTAATGGAATATTGGGTAAAAAAGAACCGGAACAGGATAGTGGAGATTATGCTGATAAATTCAACGATGGACCGGGGCATAGAATGCTGTGGGGAGAAAGCATAATACACGCTCCGCTGCCTGTGACACCGCATGAGGATGGTATTCTTCAGCGTACTTACGGTAATAAGGATTTCGTGATGGCGGACCTGGATCTTCAAAAGCGAAGTCAGGCTTTAAAGGAGTTTAACGCCCTTGTACAGTTGAATCCTGGATTCTACGAGAAAATCCGGTGCCTTGGTGGGAAAAAAGCTGCTGACAGTTGAAAGATACTATTGATACTGGTCAGTGCTGCCGTTTGACTAGGGGGTATAAAAATGGTAAACATCATTTTAAATGCCATATTCAAGTCTAAAATGCGTTTGTCCGCGATAGAAAGGTATATAGATCTGCTGCCGGCTGCCCGGGATATGCCAAATGTGGAAGAAAACAGTACGGATGAAGTGAGGATAGCCGCAGTACAGAGGGAGATCAAACCGGTAAAAAGAATTGAAAGTTATATCGATATGATAAATGGTTTTATTGCAGAAGCCTGTAAGCAACGTTGCCGGTTGGTCGTTTTTCCTGAGTATAACTTTTTTGACTTATTTGGTTTTATTCCTGGGTTTATTTTTCTGAATAACTATTTGAACAAAAAGGCTGTGGCAGATAAAGGACTTACAGAAGATAAAAGTGGTGAAAATGGATTAGATGCATCTCTTTTCTCTCCCGTATTCAGGGCAGTGTCAGCATCCATTGAGGATGGTTTGCGCCGTATATTTTCTTTACTTGCCAAAAAACACGGCATTTATGTGTATACCGGGAGTTTTTTAGTGTGCAGGGATCAGAAGCTTTACAATGCTGGATTTTTATACGGTCCCGATGGCAGATGCATAGGGAGTCAATTTAAAATTCACCTGACCGATTTTGAAGAGAAACTGGGTCTTTCAAGAGGCAGTTCCTTAAGTGTACACCATCTCGATATTGGCAGAATAGCATTTCCCATATGCATGGATGCAACCTATTTTGAGACATTTTATGCTGCTGCAGAACAAGGTGCTGAGTTGATTATACTACCCATAGCAAATATGGAAGAGTACAGCCTGCCCAGAGCTATACGAGGAATATGGGGCAGGGTTCAGGAGTCATATGTGTACGGAATTAAAGCATCCTTAAACGGATGGATAGCCGGTATGCACTTTACGGGAAAGGCGGGGATTTTTGCACCTCTGGAACTAACCGATAAAAAGGATGGTGTTCTGGCGATATCATCGGATTATCAGGGCAATGAACTGGTGATATGCGGCGTAGACTATCGGAAACTAAGGGAGTGCCGGCAACAGGCAGAATACTATGGTGACTGTAACCCTGTCTTTGAAAAGGGATATGTTCAAAAAACTTATCGTTAAACCTTTTGTTAAAGCAAACTTTTATGCAAAAACACTATCGCGTAAAATCACCCTGTTATGAGAGTGCTTATATAATTTGAGGAATATTATGGAAGCCTTGGAGTTCCAGTAACTGAAATAATATTCTTCAAATAAATAATACACATCTTTTTATGGAAAGTTTTAAGAAGCTATAATAGGTAATTGCAAAATTATAACGCTGTAAATTACATCTAGAAACATTAATGGAATAAGAAGGCAATACAAAGGCTATAAAGAGCTTAATTTAATCATAAAATGGTTAATTTTAACTGATGTACCTTGAAAACTTAAGAAAAAAGGGCATAACTAACCAAACCTTAATTTATGGTAAATTAAGGTAGCGACTTAAAATTGATTGACAATGAAATGGCTGTATATGGGTTAAGCTATAGACTTAACAGAGCGAATTTTATCTATAGCTCCCATACGGTAAGCGAGTAAAACGATAATAAGATGAGCAGCACCAGCCATAAACAAATCTGCTTTAATGGTTCTGCGATTCCTGGCTTTAATACTACCAAGCTGTAGAGGGAGTTTGAGCCTTGATATAACTTGCTCAATGATATGGCGGCAGTCTGCTATCTTATCCCACAGCTCTGTACCTCTAGGTATAGGGGTATTAACTCTGTAGTTGTCTTTGGGATAAGTGTAAAACATTCTTCCACAATTGGAAGTAGTGCATTTATTCTCACAGGAACAGATATATTTGCCGCTGGGGAGCTTGGTAGTTTTAGGGCATATGAACTTATTTCTTAAAGCTCTGTTTTTACCTTTGCAGGAGCCATCCCATTTCATGGGGAGGGATGGGGCTTTAGGGCAGGTAGGGATCCCATATTCATTGAATCCTGGTTTGCCGAAATCTTGTTTGGTATTTCTGGGGTTAAGGGCGATGACAGGAAGAATTCCGTGCTTTTCGAAGAGGTATTTATAGTTGGGGACATGATCGAAGCCTGAATCAGCAGTTAGGGCCCAGATGTTGAAGTTAGGGTGACGGTTGAAGAAGTTGTTCATAGCAGGGATAAGGAGTTTGCCATCCCATGTAAGTTTGGTTTCTTCAGGTGAATTTAAGTTGGTATTATTGGTATCTGGCTGATAATCGCAGAAGTCGAGGTGTCTAATGATGCCGAGAGCATTGGAGACGACAACAGCTTTATGAGCGTAGCAGAAGGTGCCGTTGATGTATTGTAGTTTAACGTTGGGGTCAGCGGAGGCGGATTTAGGCATTTGGTTGTAAGCCATTTTGTAGATATCTTCTTTAGGTTTATCTTTGTTAAGGTGTTGAAGCTTTTTAACGAGGGCATTGAAGAATTTAGGGTTATTTTCTTTGACGTAGCATTCGATGCCCGTGGTATCCATGATATAGAGCTCAGCTGGGTTGAAGCCTAATTCTTTTTCAAGGGTTTGTGCGATTTCTTGGCAGATGGGTTCAGTGATATCGACCAGTTTATGGAAGAAATTTTCAATATCATCGGAGTAATCCTGTTTAAATCTTGAGTAGAAAGAGGGGTCAGGGACGGATTTAAGGCCGCAGAAATCACGAAGTTCTTTAGAGTAGGAGAGGAAGGTAACAAGTAAAGAAGGGCCTGGGATAGACAATAATTTTTGAAGTAACAAGGTAGAGACAATAGAGGTGAGGGAGTTATTATGATGACGACCAACACGTTTATTATAGTTAAGATGCCAGGATAGAGGGATTAGTTCTTCAACATTGATGAATTGTTCTAGGAGATGAAGTAGCATAGGTTTTTTGATGACGATGTATTTATGGAAATCGTCGATGAAATCTGAGAAGGTAAGTTGTGTAGGTTTCATGCAGGATTCCCTTCCTTTCCTTTTATGGATTAAATTTATATATTTAACATAAAATACAATTCGACAGAAGTGGAGGGAATCCTGCTTGAAATAAGAAGTAAAACCCTGAAAAATAGAGAATTTTAGGGTTTTACAAAAGCCTAATTTTTATTATTAATATGGAGGGAAGATTCTGATGTTTAATGTAATAGTAGCCGGTTGTGGCGGAATATCCGGCAGATGGTTGGATTATTCAACCAGGCGTGATGATGTGTATATAGTAGCTTTGGTTGATCCTGTTCTTGAAAATGCATATGCTCACAAAAAAAATTACAGGTTGGATTGCCCCGTATTCTCAACACTGGACCAGGCAATCAAAGAGGTTAATGCAAACCTGTTGTTCGATTTAACTCCGCCGGAAATGCACGAAACCGTAGTTACCACCGGTTTAAGAAACGGTTTGGATGTATTTGGTGAAAAGCCTATGGCCCATAATATGCAGGCTGCACATAGAATTATTGAAACAGCAGACAAAACAGGGAAACACTATTTTGTTATGCAAAACAGACGATATTTACACGGTATCAGGACTTTAAAAAAGGTTATTCACAGCGGCAGTATTGGCCGTCCATATCACGTATCTGTTGATATGTTCTTAGGAGCCCATTTCACCGGTTTCAGAAATGAAATGGAACATCCATTGATTCTCGATATGGCAATACATATATTTGATGAAGCCCGCTATCTTTTGAATGAAGCCCGTGCCGTAAGTGCCTACTGTCAGGAATACAATCCACCCCATTCCTGGTATAAGGGTGCTGCTGGCGCAGATTGTATATTTGAAATGAGTGACGGTTCCATTCTTTCTTTTCGCGGTTCATGGGCCAGCCGCAGTGAAAACACATCGTCTCATGGTAAATGGGTTGTATCCTGTACCGAAGGCGCGGGTGTCTGGGACGGATATAGCGGAGTATGGATAAATGAAGCACAGCCTGTACCTCCCGGTATGTCCTATTATGAAGAAGAAGGGCTTCGCCGCCAGATCCCTTTGGACCGTCAAGGACAGGAAGAACATGACGGATGTCTGGATGACATGTTTAATTCATTGAAAAACGGCATACCTATGCAAACTGACTGTCATAATAATATCCATTCACTGGCAATGGTCCATGCATGCATTGAAAGTTCCAAAACAGGCAGGAAAATCTATATATAACGTTTTTGCTACGGTTGAATATTTTTGTTTTTTTATGTAGTATATTAGTATGGTAAAGAAATAAATAGGAGGTTAGATGAAGTATGGCAAAAGCAAACGACTGCTCCGCCCGTCAAGAACAAGGATTCAGGCTTAAAGAGACAGGTTATTTCCAGAACCTTGGTGTAGATGTAATGGCTTTCGATGATATTTATCCGGAAGGACATCAATCCGGCGTAAGTATCATCATGCACGGCAACCGCGTCGCTACAAATGGCGACATACGTTTTGAGCAGACACCGGGTCAATGGCAGCCCGTACCCAAACAAGGCGAACGCAAACTGGATTATGAAGCCAATACCATCACAACATCATTGAGTTATCCGGACAGATCCAGACATTTAAAAGGCTTTAATCCGATGATCTATCCGGATTTCGAGTTCAATTACATTGTTACTGTCAGGGGTGAAGGCAAGTCCGTCAGAGTTACCGTAGATTTGGATAGACCGATACCTGACAAGTTTGTCGGAAAAATATGCTTTAACCTTGAACTGTTCCCCGGCGCATTATTCGGAAAACCCTGGATTATGGACGATAAACAGGGTATCTTCCCTCCACAACCTAACGGTCCGGTCCTCACGCAGACCCCCAATTATCTACATACAGGAGATTTTAAAGAAGACGATGCAAACGCAAGTTTTGAACACCTAATCGGTGACGGCAAAGAATACAATCCGATCATAGCTGATGATATCATTGCTGAACCCTATGCTATTGGAAAACGTTTAACAGTACAGCCCGATGATCCATATAACCGCTTAACTGTTGAAAGCAAGGGAACCGAGCTTAAGTTATATGATGGACGTATGAACCATAACAACGGCTGGTTTGTGGTCAGCAGCGAGGTGCCTGCCGGAGCCACTAAAAACGCTATTGAATGGATTATCACCCCAAATGTCGTAGAAGACTGGATATACAAGCCGGTTATTCAGACATCACAGGTAGGGTATCATCCCAATCAACCGAAAATAGCAGTTATCGAGCTTGACAAACGGGATGAGAAGCGTGAAAAACCTGTCCTAATCAAAATAACGGAAACCGGTGAAAAAGAAGTTTTCTCAGCTGCAGCACATGAATGGGGACGATTCCTCCGCTACAATTACCTGAAATTTGATTTCACCGGTATAAAAGAAGAAGGTCTTTACAAAGTCCGTTACGGTTCGTCGGAGTCGTCAATTTTCCGTATCGCCAACGATGTTTATGACCGCGGCGTCTGGCAGCCGGTACTCGAATATTTCCTTCCCGTACAGATGTGTCATATGCGGGTAAGTGAAAAATATCGTGTATGGCATGATCTCTGCCATGACGATGACGCCAGAATGGCTCCTGTGAATTTTAACCACATTGACGGATACGTGCAGGGACCTTCCACTCTTACCAAATATAAACCCGGAGATGTGGTTCCGGGGCTTAACGTTGGCGGTTGGCATGATGCCGGCGATTTTGACCTTCGGGTTGAATCACAGTCAGGTGAATTCTATATACTTACCCTGGCATATGAAGCCTTTGACGTCAACTATGATGTAACCACCATAGATCAGGAAAGACGAATAACCGAAATCCATCAGCCCGACGGTAAAAATGACATCCTGCAACAGATAGAACATGGTGTGTTGTCCGTAGTAGGCGCATATCGCTCATTGGGACGGCTATATCGCGGCATCATCGCCAATAAGCTGAGGCAGTACGTACTCCTTGGTGACAGCGCAGCCATGACCGACGGTATCAAGGGAAATGATGACGATCGCTGGGTATTCACTGAAGATAACCCACCCCGTGAATTAACAACCGCAGCGCATCTGGCCGCCGCTTCCCGTGCATTGAAAGGTTTCAATGATACTTTAAGTGAGCAGGCACTGGAGGCCGCTCGTGAAATCTATGAAAACACTGATGGAACCGGAACCCGCTGGGCCAGAGGAGCGAAAATTCATGCCGCTGTAGAATTGCTGTTAACCACCGGTGAACAAAAATACAAAGACTTTTTACTGTCAGAAACCGAATTTATAGTAGAGAATATAGACAGAGTAGGATGGTTTACAGCCCGGGCTGAAAAAGTTATAAACGACCCCGGTTTCACCAAAGCTATCAGAGAAGCTTTGCCGGCATTGAAAAAACAGTATGAAGAGCTAAGTGCAGAAACGCCCTACGGTATACCATACCGTCCGCATATATGGGGAGCCGGCTGGAACATCCAGAGGCTGGGATACGAGTATTACTTCCTGCATAAGGCATACCCCGATATTTTCGATCCCGATATGATTTTCAATGCACTCAACTTCGTCTTAGGATGCCATCCGGGTTCCAATAATATGTCATTTGCATCTGGAATCGGTACCAAATCGGCAACTGTAGGTTATGGACTCAACCGTGCCGACTGGTCATATATTCCCGGCGGAGTGGTTTCGGGAACCGCGCTGATACGCCCCGACTTTCCTGAACTGCTGGTATTCCCATTCCTGTGGCAGCAGGTGGAATATGTAATGGGCGGCGGTTCTTCCCACTATATGTTCTTAGTATTAGCAGCACAGCAAATAGCAAAAGGCCAACAATAAAACTCTAAATAGCAGTAATACAAAAGGGCCAACGAACAGTTGGCCCTTTTACTGTTTATTATGATACTGGTATACATATTCTCTGGCCTATTTGTAACCTGTTAGGATCCACACCAGGGTTGGCTGCCATTATAGCCTGTACTGTGGTGTTAAACCTTCTGGCCAGGTTGAAATATGTGTCCCCTGCCCTGATTATATACGGCGTGGTACCGGCTGGGCAGCCGGAAGGTGCTCCTACGGGGATACATATCCGCTGACCAATCTGCAGCCTGTTAGGATCCACTCCTGGGTTGGCTGCCATTATAGCCTGTACTGTTGTGTTAAATCTCCTGGCAAGGCTGAAAAAGGTGTCCCCGGCTCTGATTATATATACAGTAGTGCCGGCAGGACATTCAGGCGGTGCAGCTCCTGGTATACAGATACGCTGTCCTATCAGCAGCCCCTCAGGATCAACACCGGGGTTGGCTGCAATCAAAGCCTCAACGGTAGTATTGAACCTTCTTGCAAGGGAGAAAAAGGTGTCTCCGGCTCTTATGGTATATGCAAACGTTCCCGGCGGACATGCAGACGGGGGAGCCGTTACCGGTATACATATAATCTGACCTACTCTCAGACTCTGCGGATCAATACCCGGATTGGCCTCAAGCAGATCATCTACCGAAACGTTAAACCGGCGTCCAATGGAAAACAGTGTGTCGCCCGGCCTGATTGTATAGAAATTCCCCCCTGGACATGTTGGAAATTGCGGCTGCATGGGTATACATATTCTCTGTCCAATCTGCAGACGATTAGGATCAACCCCGGGATTTGCAGAAATAATAGCAGTTACCGTTGTATTAAATCTTCTTGCGAGAGAAAAGAAAGTGTCCCCCGGTCTGATAACATAAGGCATGGTGCCAGGAGGACATTGTTGCATTGTATAATAATCCATCGGGTATTCCATTATCCCATTACCTCCTTGTTTAAATGCTATTACAGTATATTCAGGAAGGTAATGAACTGTTACCCGATGGCCTGATTTAATACGGGTTCTTTTATCCCATTATATCTTTGATATATCGTCTTAAATTTTCTGCTCCAACGCTTATTCCTAAAATGGGGTCTTCAATTCCCTCAAACTCAATTGAAAAGGTTCCGTCATATCCTGCATTTTTCAACTGTCTTAAACACTGTATAATCGGAACATCCCCATGTCCTATAATTGCACCGCGAAGATAATTCTCACCACGTGTTTTAAACCATCCTTTGCCCGGATCCGGCATCATTCCGGATTTTACATGAAAATCCTTCACATGTACGTGGAAAACATAGGGCAGCAACCTTCCCACGGCTTTAACAGGTTCTTCATCCACACAGAGAAAATTGCCGATATCAAGCAGCAAGCCGAAGTTGGAATGGTTAACACCGTTGATCAGCTTCTCAACCCGGTCACTATCCTGACAGAAGTATCCGTGATTTTCAATAGTAGTCTTAATTCCCAAATCCTGTGCGAACTCCGTTACTGCACGGCAGCCTTTTACGAGCAAAGGCAGCACATCATCAAAACCTCTTGCATTGTTATACCCTTTTGGTATTCCCCACGCTGCATCATGTCTCATGCATGGAACACCAAGAGCTTCAGCTATTTTTACCTCTTCTTTTACCCTCTGTATCTCCTTATCCAAATCTCCGCCTGAACCTGCTATAAAATCTGCAGCTATAGCATAGTTAACAATTTCTATGCCCAGCTTTTCAGCTTCTTCTCTTATCATAGCTGCATATGTAACCATTGTTTCACCCTCGGGCGGGCTAGATAAGCCGGAAAATTCTATGGCTTCAAACCCCATCTCTCTGGCCTTTTTTAATACCTCCAATGAACTTAAGTTACAACGGCTGTAGCTATAGGAACTAACACCTATTTTCATCCTTACTTCCCCCCTATTTAAATAACAGTGCCGGCAAAACAATATGCCGTCACCATTTATATTATTTAAAACTGAAAACATGCCTTTCGAAACCCTATAATCAGCCCGTTATCGTTTTTTATTTCGTCCGGAAAGATCTCTTTCAGACGTTCAATGGTTGTTTTGTTGCTGTAGTCAATCTGCTCCAATATGGATGCAATTATATGAGCCCATTCATCCGAAGAACCATCCTGAATCTTTAAAACAAAACCCAGTCTTTCTTTTTTAAGACCGAAACAATATACCCCCATGGCACCGCCTTTTGCTACTATGTTATCATCCTTCAACAAGGTGGAACAAACGCTTTTTGTGCCTGCTATCATCTCCGGATGAGCGTTCATAAGATCTGTGATTCTTTTTGCAGCACTTCTTACTTCCTCATCTTCTATTAAATCAGGACAGGCAAGCCTCATATAAGCATTGGCAATATATTTAAGAGGCATTGCAAAGACCGGTACTCCGCATCCGTCTACTCCGATCTGTATATCCTCCTCGGGGTATTCAGAGATCAGGGATATATGTTTTCTTATCATCTGTTGAACAGGATGGTATATGCTCCAGTAATTCTCCATATCATGTCCCAATTCTTTACAAAGCATTAAAATCCCTAAATGCTTGCCGGCACAGTTATGGTATATCCTCTTTGGTTTTGCCATACATATTAGCTTATCTTCACTTATACCAGTCTTTTTTATAATAGATTCCAGAACCTCGATATGAAAAGGTTCAGCCATATGAGATGCGCTTAGTATGGCAGCTTCTTTGCCTTCCAAATCATATTTTTCAACAAGGCCGAGTCTAAACACGGGAATGGCCTGTATTGGTTTGGCAGTCGAACGCATATATGTCATATGCTCTGAATCACCAACAGAATAGACAACCTTTCCGTCATCCGATATTCCGCATATAAAACCCCGATGCACATTTTCTACAATGTTGCCTCTATATTCTTCGACTAATACTTCGCTCAAAACATTCACCTCGTTTCTAGTCCATACACATCTTAAAAAAATTATACATTTCAGGATCTGCTTTTTTTAAGTTTACAGGCTTCATACCGTCATCCGTAATGGCATGTACCGTATATCCTTCAGCTAACAATGTATCATCTTCTTCACGAAACACCTTATATTCCAGGGTCAGCCTGGCGCCTTTAAATTCATGTACGCGGGTGCGTATCATGACCATATCATCGTATCTTGCCGGCTGTTTATAAAAACACCGGACTTCAATAACCGGAAGCATCCAGCCTTTTTCCTCTATAGCCAGGTATGAGATACCCTTTGCCCGTAAAAATTCACTTCTTCCGATTTCAAACCATACTATGTAGTTTGAGTGATGTACTACACCCATGTTATCGGTCTCCTTATATCGGACCCTTATGCGTGTATCAACCTCAAACAATGCAACCATCTCCAAATCATTATAAATATATAATACTCTGTTTATATAGACAGTATTCTGGCAAGATCGTACATACTGTCATCTACCTTTTTAGACATTGAGAGGGCTTCATCAATATCATAATCCACTATCTGTGAACCGCGTATTGCTACTACCCTGTTCTTTTTCCCTTCCAGCAAAATATTGACTGCATACGCCCCCATGCGGCTGGCAAGTATCCTGTCCATTGCGGTGGGACTCCCGCCTCTTTGTAAATGACCAAGAACGGTAACCCTTACCTCAAAACCTGTTTTCCCCTCAATCTCCTTCGCTATATCAAACGCATTACCCGCTCCTTCAGCAACTATTATGATGTGAGATTGTTTGCCTCTGTTTTTCCCCTGGATCAAATTTTTACATATATTATCAATATCGTATTGCACCTCAGGAACAATAACAATCTCAGCCCCGCCGGCAATACCGGAATATAAAGCTATATCCCCTGCATGGCGTCCCATAACCTCAATAATGTTGATTCGTTCATGAGAAGTTACAGTATCACGGATTTTATTCAAAGCATCGATCACTGTATTAACGGCCGTATCAAATCCAATTGTGTAATCTGTACAGGCAATATCGTTATCGATTGTGCCCGGGATTCCGACGACAGGAATACCCAGCTTGCTTAAATCTCTGGCACCTCTGAAGGAACCATCTCCACCGATTACAATAACAGCATCTATGCCAAAGATTTGTGCAATATTATATGCTTTTTTAACTCCCTCCGGAGTATTGAACTCTTCGCATCGGGCAGTATGTAATATCGTTCCACCACGATGTATTATCTCTCCAACTGATGCAGCACTCATTTCCTCTATGTCACCGCGAATTAAACCGTTATATCCCCTTCGTATTGCCATAATACGTAGTTTGTTATAAACTGCTGTACGGACAACTGCCCGTATGGCAGCATTCATACCCGGTGCATCGCCTCCGCTGGTCAGTATTCCAATTGTTTTCATTATTGTCTCTCCTTTCCCAATATAGAATTAACTGCTTCCCTGTTTGTTATAGCAGATGCCGGCACTCTTCTATTGCCTTATGCGCTTCACTGACTTCGGACTTGGGCACAATTATTTCATATAAATTCTCCTCAGGTCCTGTATTTTTGTAGACAGGTTTGGCCTTTGCCAAAAACCCCTCCCCTGTTAAGAGATCAAGTATTTGTTCAGCCCTTATCTTTCCTTCGGCCATATAAACCACTACCCACATTACAAGCCCTCCCGTTTGTCGCGGTATCAGTCCTAATCCCTGCCGGACCTTATTTCACCGTGCTTTGTCAGAATTCTGGCCTTTCCCCTTATTTTTATAGCAGATGTATTTTCGGTAAACTGGGCTATCATGACTTCACCTTTGTCCAGCTTTTCAGTATGATGAAATTTGGTATCCTTTCCCCTGGTCATACCAATTATGCTTACTCCGTCTTCCTCAGCCGCAACACAAATATACTCACCATATAACAGTTGATTATCCATAATATTCCCTCCCCATATTTTAGAAATATAAATAATGAGTTTATAAATTATTGTTATAAATGCCAGATTAATTATACCATATGGATATTTGCCTGTTCTACCTGTTCCTATATGTTCTTTTATC
>Ga0209537_1001680_pt1 | contig 24182 bp, 20 predicted proteins | sample BioPla4DNA1_FD_187698 | JGI IMG/M metagenome (GOLD analysis project Ga0209537, IMG submission 187698) | Biogas fermentation microbial communities from Germany - Plant 4 DNA1 (SPAdes) (version 2) | ecosystem: Engineered > Bioreactor > Anaerobic > Digestate | place: Bielefeld, North... | reverse complement strand
ACTGCTGTTGCTGGATCTGAAATCTTAGAGAATACATGCTCTGGTACCATCCAGTTTTGAAAGAAAATATCTTTTCTATGGAAAACATTTGGAGTTGAAGCTACAATTTTAACTGTATAATCATCAAGCTTTTCAACTGATTCTAACTTAGGATTATCACCACTCCAGTTACCACTTGTATCTATATCTGGATGATCCTTTGGATAAGTAAATGTGAACACAACGTCATCAGCATTAAAATCTTCACCATCACTCCATTTAACTCCTTGTCTTACCTTTACAATAAGAGTTTTGTTATCCTCTTCACTTATAATGTCTTCAGCTAACCACATTACCTCTTTACCGCCATTATTAGCATCAAAAATAACTAATGGCTCATACATAAATCCTTGAACAAATTGAGCTGGCTTATTATATGGATTAAAATTTCTAACCCAACCTTGGGAAGACTCAAGCAAAGCTGTTAGAACTGCTGGTTTATCAGTATCTTCACCTTGTCCTGTGCCGCCTTTACCTGAATTACATCCTGCAAATAAACTTGAAGCAATAACAACTGAACAAATAAGGCTTAGAATTTTTTTAACTTTCATATTACTATCCCCCTAAATAGTTTAATTAATTATTCTACTAAACTCATTATTTAGTATACGTTTACATTAAGTGTATTTAGCCAGTATCACTAGAAATAATTTTAAGTCTCCCCCTATAATATTTGTAATCATTATATTGATATTCTAAATATTTCAAATAATTCCTATATATCGCATAAATAATCAAAATATTAATATTTGCGATAAAATACAAAAATAGCAGATTATATATATCTGCTACTATTCTTTGCCTTCACCCTTTGCTAATGCAGCTGCTAATATTGCTCCCTTAATATTTGCAGTAAAATAAATATGGTTCATTATAAAATCATCTTTGTAATTTGACTTTCCACCTGGGGTTAATAAGTCCCCTACTTTCAAATCTGCCTTTGTTCCATGTTAAAAAGGTCCTTTATCAAAATGTTCATCTTTATATAACTCTGATAGTTCATAATTTCTTCTAGCATTATCATAGTCAGATAATATTTCATAACATTTTGCAATATTCAAATACAAAGTTGAATAGGCACTCTTTACATTTACATCATTTATTTTTAGAGCAAATTGTAAAGAGGTTTCCATCCACTTTAATTTATCCTCAATACTTTTTTGTACTCTAGCTAGATGATAAGCTGTTATAAATCTTTCATATTCATCTTCTGCTTCTTCCCAGGCTTTTTTAAAAATATTTATTGCTTCTTCAATATTTCCTGTCTCTTCTAAATTCATTCCATTCATGCATAGTTTAATAATATGGTTATTTGGATCAAACCTTATATCCTTTAATTTTACCTCCAAAGAATTTTTATATTATATTTTACCCATTCTTGATTTAGGTTAATATTATAATTTATTATCTTAAATTTTTTCTTTCCAAGTATATTAATATAGTCTCTATTTTTATATATATTTACATATTCCCTACTTACCTAAATATTCCTCTAAGCATACGCCTTTTTCTTTTATTTTATTAGAATGTTCAATACCAACATATCGAATATGCCAAGGTTCATAGCTATATCCAGTAATATCTTCCTTGCCTTTTATGTATCTTAGTATAAATCCATACTTGTACATATTATTGTGCAGCCATCTACACTCTTCAGTATTCTCAAAATTTATATCCATATCTGTATAATTCTCTGCTAAAACATCTACAGCAAGTCCCGTTTGATGTTCGCTATAACCTGGTTTTGCAACATATTTATCCGCATACTCTTCTCCCCGATTAAAAACCTCAGTAGTATAAACATCTTCCTGATATTCATAGGATCTATAACCTGAAACTGCAAGTAGATATATTCCCTCTTTTTCAGCATCTTTAAACATTCTTTTTAAATTTTCACTTGCTTCTTTTCTTAATAAAATTTCCTTATTTGAATTTACCTGTATAGCTTCTAAATCATCTGGCTCATATCCTTTTTCTAGTCCATATTCTTTGTTTACCAATAGAATATTCTGTTTATTATTATTCATGGAATTATTTAAAGAAATATTATTAAAGCTATTTTCTTTCTCCGATATTTTTGATTGCTTATTATTCCATATATTAAAATATCTAATTATATCATCAGAGAAAATAAAAAATATAGCCCCTAGTAAAATTAATATACTAAAAATTCTTATACTTTTGTTTTTCTTTGCCATATTAAGCACTTCCTTTCCTGCTTTAATATAAACAAAATAACTTCTAAAAAATAACTTCTAATAATTATTTAGTTTAATTAATTATCATATTTTTCATACATTGAATATTTTATATTATAATGCCTTATCTTAACCAAAATAGTTACAGAATTGTTAAAAATAAAGCTTGTCATATTTATTTAATAATTATTCTCATATTTTCTTAGAGGTGATGAGATGAAAATTGAATTTACAAAAATGCATGGCTGTGGTAATGATTATATTTTCTTTAATTGTATCAATCATGACATTAATAAACCTGAAGAACTCTCAAAATCTATCTCCAACAGACATTTCGGTATTGGAGGTGATGGAATTGTACTAATTTACAAATCAAATAAAGCAGATGCGAAAATGCGTATGTTTAATGCTGATGGAAGTGAAGGAAAAATGTGTGGAAATGCAATAAGATGCATAGGAAAATATTTATTTGATAATGAAATTATTAAAAAGAAAAATGTAACTATTGAAACTATAAGCGGGGTAAAAAATTTAACACTTCATATAATAAATAACTTAGTTTCATCAGTGACTGTAGATATGGGTAAAGCAGAATTTTTACCTTCAAAGATTCCTGTTAAACTTAATGGAGAAAAAATAATTAATAGAAAACTATCCATAAATGGTGAGGATTATAAAATAACCTGTGTTTCAATAGGAAATCCTCATTGCGTTGTTTTTCAAGATAATATAGAAACCCTTAATTTAATGAGTATTGGACCAAATTTTGAAAATTTCCCTATTTTTCCTGAAAGAATAAACACTGAATTCGTTAAGGTTATAGACAAAAACACTATTAAAATGAGGGTTTGGGAACGCGGTAGTGGTGAAACTTTAGCTTGTGGAACAGGAGCTTGTTCTGCTGCTGTAGCTGCTGTTGAAAATAGATTTTGTAATAAGGGAGAAGATATTTATGTTATTCTAAAGGGCGGAGAACTTATTATTAACTATACAAATGAAAGAATACTAATGACTGGTAAAGCTGAAAAGGTATTTGACGGTTATATAGAAATTTAATTAAAAATATTACAAATAAGGGGAAGTGATGTATGAAGATTAATAGTAATTATTTAAAGCTAGAAAATAATTATTTATTTTCTACTATAACAAAAAAAGTAGAGGATTATAAAAGTAAATATCCTAAAAAAGAAATAATTAATCTAGGTATTGGAGATGTAACCCAGCCTCTTCCAACTGCTGTAATAAATGCACTACACAAAGCTGTTTCTGAAATGAGTTCAAAACATACTTTCAGAGGATATGGCCCTGAACACGGATATAACTTTTTAAAAACTGCTATTCGCACTTATTATGAAAAAAGAGGTGTTTTTTTAGAAGAAAATGAAATATTCATTAGTGAAGGTGCAAATAGTGATTTAGGTAATATACTTGATATTTTTTCAAATGATAACACTGTATTGATACCTGATCCTGTTTATCCAGTTTACATGGATACAAATATTATGGCTGGTAGAAAAATAATATTTATGTGTGCAACAGAAGAAAACAACTTTCTTCCAATGCCTGATAAAAATATTAAAGCCGATATAATATTCATCTGTTCTCCTAATAATCCTACTGGAGCAGTATATAATAAAGATCAACTAAAAGAATGGGTAGACTATGCATTATCTTGTAATGCTGTAATTATATTTGATGGAGCATATGAAGCCTATATTCAAGATAGGAAGCTGCCAAGAAGCATTTATGAAATTGAAGATGCCAAGAAATGTGCTATAGAAATTTGCTCACTTTCAAAAAATGCAGGTTTTACCGGAACAAGATGCGGCTATACTATTGTCCCAAATGAACTAAGATTTGAAGGTGTTCATTTAAATATGCTATGGCTAAGACGGCAGACTACAAAATTTAACGGAGTAGCTTACATTATTCAACGGGCTGCAGAAGCTGCCTTTACAGAAGAAGGGCAAGCAGAAATATCAAAGTTTATTAATTATTACATGGATAATGCGAAAATAATATGTAATACATTACAGAATATGAATATCTGGTTTACTGGCGGTGAAAACTCACCATATATATGGTTAAAATGTCCTAAGGGCATGACATCGTGGGAATTTTTTGATTTTCTACTAGAAAGGGCTAATACAGTTGTTTCTCCTGGTTCTGGATTTGGTAAGAATGGAGAAGGTTTCTTTAGGCTTACGTCCTTTGGAGATAGAAAAAATGTTGAAATCGCTATGAAAAAAATTTCTTCCATACTAATTTAAATTTTTTAACTTTAATAAAAACACTGATTGTTACAATCAGTGTTTTTATAAATCTATTTATAAACAATATTATCCTTCATATAATCATAAATATCAAATTTAAATTCTTCTGCAAGTAAAACTAATTCATCTTCATCTGCATTATCAATGCTCATAATAAGCGGCATAATTGATGATGGACCAACCTTCTTCAATAAATCCTCTTTTAATCTTTTATAGTCTATATTCTGCATATTATCTCTCCCCTTTTAAATATATCCATGTAATGTAATATCAAATGGACTACAAAATTATTATACCATACATTTTTTACCATATAAATGATTTTTTTCCTCTTTACTTACTGTTAATAGTATTTAAATTAACAATTTTTTTATTAGTTCATAAAATAACTTATAAAGGTGGTGTTTAAATGAATAATATAAATGACAATCCTTCTAATGCTTTTGATTATATTGTTATAGGAACTGGTCCTGCCGGCGCTGTATTAGCTAAAACTCTTAGTGATGACAAAAGAAATTCGGTTCTTTTGCTTGAAGCAGGGGAAAATAATGATAAAAACATAGAAATCAGAGATTCTACTACAAATCTTGGAAATTACTATCCTCAATTTTTCTGGCCGGGAGTTACAGCACCACAAAAGCATTTGAATGGAAAGATATTTGAATGGACAACTGGTAGACTTGCTGGTGGCGGTTCTTCTGTAAATGGAGAACAATATGTAAGGCCTACAACCTTTGTATTGAAAAATTAGAAGATTACTTAGGTTCTATATGGGGACCACAACAGGCAATAAGAAATTTTGTTGAGCTTGAAAATTATAATGGTAAAACCACTAATTCCGCGGCTCATGGCTACGGTGGCAGATTGGATATTAGACAAACTCCAGAAACAGTTCCAGCTATTACAAAAAAACTTGTGTTAGCAATAGAAGCTGCTACAGGTTATAAAACAATCTTAGATTACAATGATCCTAATACTCCTCTCGGTCCATTTTATAGGTGGCAATTAAGCCAAAAACCAAATGGAGAACGTGAAAGTTCTTCTACCGCTTTTCTATCTGCTGATGTCGTATGCCCAAAAGGTTATGGGCAAAATGGTCGTAAACTTAGATTACTTTATAAATCAACTGCTCTTCGAATTATTTTTAATTCTAATAAAGTAGCTACTGGTGTAGATTTCCTTAAAGAAGGAAAACTTCAACGAGCTTTTGCAAATAAGGGAATTATTTTATCTGCTGGTATAAATAGTACTCAACTTTTACTACTTTCGGGTATAGGTCCTGAAGAGGAACTTAAAGCTGCAAATATCCCAGTAATTTATAACAATCCAAATGTAGGAAGAAACCTCTCTAATCATACTCTTAATACAGCAATATTTACATTAAATGAAAATGATCTTGTAGAAATTGACAAAGATCCAAATGCTCTTTATAATGGTGGGGCATTTTTACCAATTCCTCTTCATGATGCAAATCAAGAGGAACGAAGTATTCAACTAATAGGTTCTGTATCTAATAATTCATTAATACTGATAATTCTATACTTACATCCAGAAAGTCGTGGTTCTATCAAAATTCAAAACAATGATCCCTTAAAAATAGTTTTAGCTGATGAAGGCTATCTAAATAATCCAAAAGACTTAGAAGTTATTAAAGCAGTATATCGAAATTATATTAAAAATATTGCTATAAAACTCTCAAAAATTGATTCAGCTTATAAACTAATATCTCCAACAATGGATATAATAGATGATGATGAAAAACTTGAAGAATATATAAGAAATAACTTTGGACATCCTCATCATCAGCAATCTTCTCTTAGCATGGGACCATTAAATAATGGAAGTGTTGTTGACAATTCGGGTAGAGTTTATGGAGTAAGAAATCTAATTGTAGCAGATGCTTCTATTATTCCATTTAGTGTTGATGGAAATACTACAGCTGCTTCATATTTAGTAGGTTATACAATTGCAAAGGAACTACTAGCTAACGATACTTATGGATATAGAAAAAATTATCCTTACTATCCTATCTATCCTTGGTATATTTGGTGATTTAAAAAAATTAAGCAGGGAACATTCCCTGCTTTTTATTTAATCCCTATAAATAATCATTTTTTTAATATGACATAATCTTTGCTAGAGCAAATATAACAAACTTCCTATCATATTTTAATAGCTTCCTTTAATAATGGTGAAATTTCACCTGAATAATATATTCCTAAAACATGGAGTGCTCTTGTGCAAGCTGTATAAAGAAGAAGCCTTTCTTCTTCGCAGCTATAAACTGTTTCTCCTGCATTATATATAAGTGCTACATCAAATTCTAATCCCTTTGCTAGATAGGCAGGGATTATTAAGGTACCACTAATATATTCATCATCATCCTTCATTATAGCTTTTACCTGAATTTTATCTTTTAGATAATCAAAAACTTTCTTTGCTTCTTTAATGTTTTTTGTTATAATACCTATTGATTTAAATCCCTTTTCTTTAAACACCTTTATATCCTCAATTAATTTTTCTTTTATATCTTCTTCTCTTGAGAGATTTATAATAAAAGGTTTTTCCCCACTTCTTTCTACATATTCATCATTAATTTCTTTATTTAAAATTTTTCTTGCAAACTTTGTAATTTCCATTGTAGACCTATAACTTTTAGTTAAATTTATCAAGCAAGTTTTATCCTTTTGAAAAATATGGTCAATATTATTATAACAACCTAAATTCATATAAGGATTTATTGATTGTTGTAAATCTCCAAGAATAGTCATATTGGCAGATTTAAAAATATTGGTTAATATTTCATATTGTAAAGGTGTATAATCCTGAGCTTCATCAATAATTATATATTTTATTTCAGAAGTTCCAGAAACATCTCCCATTGCAACCTTTAAATAAAGTAAAGCAATTTGATCCTCATAATTCAATTCTTTATTTTTTAATTTATTAAGTGTATAGAATTTAATTTCTTCAATATTTGGTCCCTTATAAAAATTCTTAAATTTTTCAAAAAGCTCTTTATAAATATCTAATAAATCGAATTTTGTTATTCTATCTATCTCATTATATGCCTCTAACATTTGATCTTTAGCAATAGCTCTACTTTGTTTCTTAATTTCTTTTTCACTTGTATAATAATCAGAAGTTTCAAGTACATTAGCCGCTTCTTCTATTAGTTCTTTTTCATAAGCCTCCAAAAGAAATATTATCCTATTCTTTATTTTATCCAGCCTTCTCTTTATAGGCATATTATTATAGTCCTTATTAAACAATTCTTCTATTTCTTTGGAAGATATTATCATCTTATCATTTACAATTATATCCTTAAAATCTCTATTCTTTTTTTCTAGATAAGAAACATATTCTTTTAATATATTAATAAATTCCAAAGAAGATTTAAATCTAATATTTATAATTCTTGTCTCATAAATATTTAAATCTTTATAACTAAAAATATACTCCATCATATTACAGTAATCTTCTTTTTTAAATTCATCTCCTAAAGCTTTATTCATAAACTCCTTAAAAGTAGTTTGATACATATTTTCTTCCCCAAGCTGTGGCAATACATTAGAAATATATTCATTAAAAATATCATTAGGAGAAAATATTACTATATTTCGTGAATTTATTTTTTCTCTATATTTATATAAGAGATAAGCTATTCTATGTAAAGCTACAGATGTTTTCCCACTTCCAGCAGGACCTTGAACAATAAGATTCTTGTATTCTTCATTACGAATTACTTGATTTTGCTCTCTTTGAATAGATGTTACTATTGATTTCATTTTATTATCTGTGCTCTTAGCTAAAATCTCTTGTAACACATCATCTTCTATATTAATATCACTATCAAACATGTATTCAATTTTCCCATTATTAATTTTATATTGCCTCTTTAAGGTTATCTTTCCATTAATTATTCCTTCAGGGGATTTATATTTTCCTTCTCCTATTTCATATTCATAAAACATGCTTGAAACCGGTGCTCTCCAATCATATACTAAAAAATCAAATTCCTCATTAATAAGATTAGAAATTCCTATATAAAACTTTTCAGCTTTATCATTGTCATGCTCAATAAAATCCATTCTCCCAAAATAAGGTGATGATAGCATTTGTTCATATTTTTCTTCCATTTGTCTTGTAAATTCATGATTTCTTTTTTGCATTTTAGTTGAATTGATAAATTGCATAAAATCTACAACTTGATCTAATCCATTATTTATGGCAACTGAACCGATATTATCCCACATTTCCTTATGAGTTTCTATATATTCCTTTTTAAAACGCTCTTTATAATTGCGCTTTTCATTTAGTTGTTTTCTAACTTCAGTAAGGACTTTTTGAAGCCACTCCTTTTCAGCAAACCATTCAGAATTATTATTCAAATAAATCACTCCCCTTAATAGATTAATTTTATAAAAAAGTTATTGACATTGTTTTTTGCAAGATGTATAATATAATCAGGGAATTATATTAAATCTCATAAATGTTGATATCTGTTTTATGTTATCACTTTTATTTTTTTTTGTCAATAATTAAAACCATTTGCATTTTTGCAAATGGTTTTTTTATAATAATTTATGAACTATCCTTACAAACATAATATTTTAACCAATTTGAAAATAATAAATTGGCATGTGCTCTCCATCTTACAATAGGTTCACTATTAGGATCATTCTTAGAAAAATAATTCTTTGGTATATCTATATTAATACCTTTTGATTTATCTCTTTCATATTCTTGCTTTAAAGTATTAGAATCATATTCAGAATGGCCAGTGGCAAAAATTTGTTTTCCATTATTAGCATAAGTAAGATATACTCCAGCCTCCTCTGATTCTGATAAAATAGTAAGTCCTGGAACCTTATAAATATCTTCTTTTAAAATATCTGTATGTCTTGAATGAGGCACATAAAACTCATCATCAAAACCCCTTAATAAACTAGCACTCTTATCATTTACTTTATGCGAGAAAATACCAAATAATTTCTTATCTAAAGGATATTTAGGAATACCAAAATGATAATATAGGCCAGCTTGGGCTCCCCAACATATATGAAAAGTTGAAGTAACATTTTCTACTGAATAACTCATTACCTCTTTTAGTTCCTCCCAGTAATCTACCTCCTCAAATTCTAAATGTTCAATTGGTGCCCCTGTTATTATAAATCCATCAAATTTTTCATTTTTTATTTCCTTGAAATTTCTATAAAAGTTTAGGAGGTGTTCTTTAGGAGTATTTTTACACTTATGCTCCTTAATATAAATAAGCTCAACTTCTACATTTATATCAGTATTTGCAAGAAGTCTTAAAAGTTGAGTTTCTGTGTTAATTTTTGTAGGCATCAAATTTAAAATTCCTATCTTAATAGTCTTTAAATCATTATTGAATTTCTCCTTATATATAACAGGAAGCTTTTCATTTGTAAGAATTTTAGCTGCTGGTAAGCCTTCTGGAATAATTACTGGCATAATTTCTCTCCTTTCCTACGCTATTTATTATAAGAATAAATAAAAAACCACTTCTTAAAATAAGAAGTGGAAAAATCAAATTCCAAAAATATATTAAAATTTTTCTATCACTTCTTATCTTTCAGGAAAACTCCTGCTGGAATTAGCACATTTCTATCTTAATTAGACAGCTGTTGCTGGGTTTCATAGGGCCAGTCCCTCCACCACTCTTGATAAGATTTAAGATTGTTTAGTTTGGATTAATTTTACTTTAATAAAAATACATTGTCAATATCTATTTAACATCATATTTACAAATCCTTTAACTTTCCTTTTTTCTTTAACTTTTCTAATAATTCATTTGGATTATCATTTATAATAAGATTTTTAGGAAAATCTATAGATTGAAGCATTTCAATAGCCTCCGAAAATTCTCCAATTTTAGTACAGAAATGGGCATCACTATTAATAACAATCCTTGCATTATGTAACTTACATAATAAAGCTATTTTTTTACAATTTGTAAAACTTCCTGGTCTAGAAGTAGTAAAAGAACTATTATTTATTTCAATTAATACATCATTTTCTTTTGCACATATCACTATTTCTTCATAATCAACTGGAACAGCTGGATTTCCTAAATGACCTATTATATCAATTTTACCTCTTTTTATTGCGTTAACAAAAGCTCTCGTATTTTCCTCTACATTTCCTACATTATATACTTCAGTATGTATACTCCCAATTACAATATCGAGTTTATCTAACATAGAATCTTCCATATCCAAATTACCATCATAATCCATTATATTAGCTTCAACGCCATACAGCATGGTAACTCCAAAAAGTTCTCTAGGTAAGACTCTGTAATTTGAAAAATACCAAATATGAGGTGAACCAGGCATAGTAATTCCATGTTCTGTAGTTCCTAAAACTTTAATTCCCTTCTCAGAAGCTGCTTTAGCATTTTCCATTAAGCTTGAATAAGCATGTCCACTAGCTATTGTATGAGTATGAACATCTAACTTAAATTTCATTTTATCACCCTTTATAATATATATTATCTTTATCAATTACTATTTAATAATATCATTAATTTTTCAAATTGCAACTTGCACCTTATTAATATTTATTATTATTAAAATCTTGATTTTTTTGATAAACTATAATTTATTTTATTATTTATTATCATTTACGAGGATATTATTTAAGTGTATATATTTTGCTTACTCTCATTTTATAACGACTTATAATTATTACAACCAAAACTTTAAATAAAATAATAAAGAACAATAGTAAATTTAAATATAAATTTTCCTATTGTTCTTTGTTATATTTTTATATTTTATACCGTTATCTCTGCTTCTTCTCCTAATAAATCCTTGTTTTTTTCTAATATCGGCTTAACTGCTTCATTTATAAAATCTAACACTTGATTTTCTGCTCTTCCTGTAAACTTCTTAGCAGCTAATATACTCTTTGCTTTTTCTTCATCTAGACTAAAACTTGGATCATTTATTAATCTTTCAATAAGATCATTATCTAAACCTTCTTCTTTAACTTTCCTTGCAGCTTCCATAGAGTGTACCCTTATCTTTTCATGAAGTTCTTGTCTATCTCCACCCATTTTAACTTCTTCCATTAATATATTTTCTGTTGCCATAAATGGAAGCTCCTTATTAACATGAGTTTCAATTACTTTTTCATAAACTACTAAATTACTTGAAATATTCATATATAAATTTAAAACTCCATCTAAAGCTAAAAAGGCTTCTGAAACAGAAAGTCTCTTATTAGCAGAATCATCTAAAGTTCTTTCAAACCATTGAGTAGAAGCTGTAATTGCCGGATTCATTGAAGTTACCAAAACAAATCTTGCAAGGGCACTCATTCTTTCTGATCTCATAGGATTTCTCTTATAAGCCATAGCAGAAGATCCAATTTGATTCTTTTCAAATGGTTCCTCTATTTCTTTCATACTTTGAAGAATTCTTAAATCATTACTAAACTTATAAGCACTTTGAGCAATTTCGGATAAAGTATTTAAAATAATCGAATCTACCTTTCTTGGGTATGTTTGACCTGTTACACTATAACTTTCCTTAAAGCCCATCTTTTCTGTAACTATTCTATCAAGGGCTTTAATTTTTTCTTCATCACCATCAAATAATTCCATAAAGCTAGCTTGAGTTCCTGTTGTTCCCTTAACGCCTCTAAATCTTAGCTTATCTATTACAAAATCTAGGTTTTCTAAGTCTAATAATAAGTCATGAATCCAAAGGGTTGCCCTCTTTCCAACTGTTGTTAATTGGGCTGGTTGAAGATGAGTAAAGCCTAAAGTTGGTAATCCCTTATATTTTAAAGCAAAGTCTTTTAAATTCTTTATTACATTAATAATCTTTTTTCTAATTAAAAGTAATCCTTCTTTCATTATAATTAAATCAGTATTATCTCCAACATAACAACTTGTAGCACCAAGATGTATAATTCCTTTTGCTTTTGGACATTGAACACCATAAGCGTAAACATGACTCATAACATCATGACGAGTTTCCTTTTCTCTTTGAATTGCTACTTCATAATTAATATTTTCTACATTATCTTTTAATTCTCTTATTTGTTCATCTGTTATGTTAATTCCAAGTTCTTTTTCACCTTCTGCCAAAGCTACCCAAAGACGTCTCCAAGTTTTAAATTTCATCTCATCTGAAAATATATATGACATTTCTTTTGAAGCATACCTGCTGTTTAATGGGGTACTATATGTATTTCTCATTTTTATCTCCTTTTAAAATTACTATATAGATTTTCTATTAGTCTAAATTTCCTTTAAAACAATTGTTTGATCTCTCTTTGGTCCTACTGAAACTATTGAAATTGGAACTCCAGTAAATTTCTCAATTCTTTTTAAATATTTCTTAGCATTTTCAGGAATTTCATCATAGCTTCTAGCATCAGCTACACTGTCATCCCATCCCTCAAATTCTTCATATATTGGCTCACACTTAGCTAAATCTTCTAAGCTTGCTGGGAAGTAATCTATCACTTTATCTTCAAATTTATATCCCACACAAACCATTATTTTGTCAAGACCAGCTAAGGTATCAATCTTGGTTACAACTAAATCTGTAAGTCCTGAAACTCTTGCTGATGTTTTTAATATAACAAGATCAAGCCAACCACATCTTCTTGCTCTACCTGTTGTAACGCCAAATTCTCCACCTTTTTGTCTTATCCATTCTCCTGTTTCATTATCAAGTTCAGTTGGAAATGGACCTTTACCTACTCTTGTTGTATAAGCCTTAGCAACTCCTACTGCTCCGCTTATCATCGTTGGTCCAATGCCTACTCCTGAGCAAACTCCCCCTGCAGTTGTATTTGATGAAGTAACAAAAGGGTAAGTGCCATAATCTATATCAAGTAACATCCCTTGAGCTCCTTCAAATAAAACTTTCTTGCCACTCTTTATAGCATCATATATCCTAACAGAACTATCTGCTACAAAAGATTTTAATCTCTTTCCAAGTTCAACATATTCCTCATAAATTGTATCAAAGTTTAGTTCTTCACCATTATAAACCTTAGTAATAATATCATTTTTGCTTACTATTGTTTCCTTTAATTTTTCTTTTAAAACCACTGGATTTATTAAATCACAAACTCTAATCCCACTTCTTTCAGCTTTATCTGTATAACAAGGACCTATTCCTTTACCAGTTGTTCCTATGTTATTTTTTCCTCTTGCTTCTTCTTTTAATTTATCTAGAACTTTATGATATGGCATTATAACATTTGCTCTATCGCTTACAATTAATTGCTCTGGTGAAACCTTAATACCTGCCTTTTCTAAATAATCAAGTTCTTCAAAAAAGGCTTTTGGATCTAATACTACTCCATTTCCAATAATATTTAACTTATCCTTATATAATACACCTGATGGTATTAAATGAAGCTTATATTCATTTTCTCCAACTATAACCGTATGTCCTGCATTATTTCCACCTTGAAATCTTACTATTACATCGCTGCTTTCTGCTAGAAAATCAGTCATTTTTCCTTTACCTTCATCGCCCCATTGAGCTCCTAAAACAATAAATCCTGCCATACTTAATCTCTCCAATATCCTTTAAATTTGCGATAAAAAATATCACTTAAAAATACTAACAAAGAAAAGTTTATACAGTCAATAAATTTACCTTAATCTTAACCTATTAGAACAATAATTATTTATTATATTAGATATAAGCAAAAATTATATTTAAATATAGTAATATAAATAATAATTATATATTTTATTAATAAAATAAAAGTTCATTATTAGTATTTTTAAATAATAAAAAATAATACTGGAAAATAAAATTTCCAGCATTATTAAATCCATGAGAATTTCTATTCAAAAGGACGAACTCTTAAGGGAATTCCAATATTATCACATACTTTTTGACAAGCCTTTATTTCTTCTTCTCCAATACAATCTACAACTGTAAATACAACCTTGGGTACATACTTTTTACAGTTTACCGCATATTTTAGCATAGCATCAAAAGATTCTAGCCCAAACTTATTTCTAGTTATTCTAAGATATTCTTCTGCATTTGATGCATTAAGACTTATTGATACAGTATCAATTAAACCTTCTAATAACGGTGCAGTATCCTTTTTGTGTATCAAATCTGCTAGTCCATTAGTATTTATACGTAAAGGTATATTAGTTCTTCTCTTTAAATATTTTGCAATTTCTATAATATCATAAAGTCGGATAGTTGGTTCACCGTAGCCACAAAAAATAACTTCATTAAATTGATCTAAATCATACTTTTCAAACTCCCCAATTATTTCTTGCGCTGACGGTTCCCTTTTTAACCAAAGACTATTAGTTTCAACCATTTCCTTAGTGTCTCTTAAGCAAAAAGTACATGCGCAAGGACATTTATTAGTTAAATTCACATAAACTTTTTCTTTTTTAATTATTTTTATATCCTTTAAATTTATAAAATCACCATTCTGTAGAGTATATAAAATAACCATCTTTCTTCATCCTTTATATTTATAAATTATTAATTTCCATTTTAAATCATATATCACAAAAAATAAAGTATTTCATACTCTCTAACTTATCTTATCTCCAATACTTCTTATATGTTTTTTTATCAACAATTCTTTTAGGAATAGTTTTCTATTAAATAATTTCTCCATTTATCTTCAAAATTTTATTAAACTAACGCCAAGTATTTTTTCTATATTATTGGGAATTTTTATCAATGATAACAGGATACTCTAAAAATTTTCATTAATTATACTTTCAGAACTCATTATTCCTAAGTCCAATTTACTTCTGAAAGTAGAAACCATATAATTATTAAAATAAGTAAAGATTTTACTCTGCTCCAAAATAAATAACTCTCACTTGGTTCTAGATCTTTATATTTCCAACCTTCAGATAACTTCCACCCAAATCTAGGATTTATTAAATCTATAATTAAAAATATGCTAATAATAATCTTTATAAAAACCATATTATCCCCCTATATTAATTTATTTACTCCCAAAGAACTTCTTGCATTATGCTACTATTAGCTAACTTTTCAGCAAGTTCTATTGCTTCCGATCTATTTTTAGCTGGTGCAGCAATATATAATCCATCTTTACTAGACCATCCATAAGAATTCTCTTGGGTTTTCTCACAAACAATAATCAAAATTTCACTAAATTTATTATTACATAATAATTCACCAAAATATTTACTGCTATTATCTATATTTAACGATACTATTTTTGCAGTGTTATCTGAAAATAATAATTCTTTATCAGATAATGTCCATATATCACCATAAAGATCTATTGATATTCTTCCTATAAAACTATTTTCTTTAAATAAATATTTATTATAGATACCTATAACTTCTATTATTACTTCTTCAATATAATCATCATTACCAATATTTCTTTGAATTCCCTTTAAACTTATATTAATTTTATGTTGCGATGGTAAAAAACATAAAGAAATACTTGTCACTAAAATAGCTAATAAGAATATTATAATTTTTCTATTCATATCTATACCTTTCAATTTGGATGTTATCTGTCATTATTTTATATTATACCATTATATTCCATTAAGGCGAAATAATATATTTTTATATTTAAAAATAAAAATTACTTAGGTTAGTTTAGATACCTAAGTAATTTTATCTATTAATTCCTGCTAATATAATAAGTAAAGATAAATCCTATTATAGCAAGTATAATCCCTATTACACTTTTCATTCCATCAATTCCAGGAAAAACTGAAAAAACTGATCCTAATATAAATCCAAAAATTAATATATATGTTTGTTCAGGAAATTTTAATAACAAGATTTCAATAAATCTTGCAGTTACTAAAGTCCCAACTATCCCTCCAATTGCTATAGGTATTAATATAGGTATATTTAACTGGGCAACTGCAGTTATCACCGTATTATAAAGACCTAAAACAAATAGCATAAAAGAACCGCTAATCCCTGGCAAAATTAATGCTATAGCAACAACTACTCCACCTAAGAATAAATATAAAAAGTTTAAAGGAGTTAAATTTTGTATAACGGCTGATGCATCATTATTTGGTGTTCCCATCATATATACAATCACAAAACCAGCAATTAAATATAATATACTGCTTTTTTTAAGCCCCTTTACTGCAGCCTTTCTATACATTAGTGGTGCTCCACCTAAAATTACACCAATAAATAAATAACCAATTTGAATTGGAAAATTATCAAATAATGTTTTTACAATATTACTAAAAGCAAAAATTCCTATTACTGCTCCAAGTCCAACTTCTAGCAATAATCTATATTGATTTTTAAAGTCCTTTAATATATTATTTACAGCATGCAATAGTTTATCATATATTCCAAAAATCATTGCTATAGTTCCTCCACTTACACCTGGAACTAATTGTGATATACTTATTACAACACCTTTTAAAAAATTTTTTACTGTTTCCATCTTGCACCTCTTATTATATTTTTTATATTTTGTTACAATTTTACATATTACATTTTGATAATATTGTCATGATTATGCTATTTAAGCAAAAGTATTAAAATTTATATTTATTAATATTAATGTATTTAATTGAAAAACTATATAATATTAAATTCTTTTTCATAGTTAAAGGAGTGATCTAATGAAAAAAGTTCTTCCCTTTTTTAAATCCTATAAGAAAGAACTGATTTTAGGACCATTATTTAAGCTTATAGAAGCCATATTGGAACTTTTTATTCCAATAGTAATGATAAAAATTATTGATATAGGAATTCCGAATAATGATATTAATTATATAATTAGAATTGGATTTATTCTTATATTGCTAGGTTTAGTAGGTCTTACTTTTGCATTAATATGTCAATATTATGCTTCTATTGCTTCCCAAGGAATAGGAGCAAATATTAGGACAGCATTATTTGAACATATAAATAAACTTTCCTATAAAGAAATTGATACTATAGGTACCTCCACTTTAATTACACGATTAACAAATGATATTACATTAATTCAAAATGGTATTGCAATGTTAATTAGATTAGGTACAAGGTCCCCTTTTGTTATTATTGGCTCTACAATTATGGCCTTTGCAATTAACTTTCAGCTAGCTTTAATATTTTTAATTACAATGCCTATTATATCAGCAATACTATTTTTAATCATGAAAAAATCTGTAAAAATTTATAAAGAAATTCAAAAAAAATTAGAAAATATTTCTCTTATTACTAAAGAAAATATTGAAGGAGTTAGAGCCGTTAAAGCTTTTTCTAAAGAAAAAAGGGAAATTGAAAGATTTAGAAAGGGAAATGCTGCTTATAGTGAAGAAAATATTAAAGCATTAAAAGTTTCTTCTTTGTTAAATCCACTTACTTCAATTGTTATGAATTTTGCCATTGTTTTTATACTCTATTTTGGAGCTAATAAGGTAAACCTAGGTATTTCAACACAAGGAGAAATTATTGCGTTAATAAACTATATAACACAAATATCATTAGCTTTAATTGTCTTCTCACAATTAGTAATTACTTTAACTAAAGGATATACATCCTTAATTAGAGTTTCGGAAATCTTAGAAGTTAACCCTAGTCTGATTGAAAATAATAATGAACTTAGTATAACTTCTGTAGATAAAAGGAAACCATTAATAGAATTTAGAAATGTTTATTTTACTTATAATAATTCTCAGGAGTATTCTTTAAAGAATATTTCTTTTAAAATCAATAAAAATGAAACTGTTGGTATAATTGGAGGAACAGCTTCAGGAAAATCTACAATAATTAATTTATTATGTAGATTTTATGATACCACAAAGGGAGAAATATTAATTAATGGTATTAACGTAAAAAACTATTCCTTTAAAGAATTAAGAAATTTAATTTCTTTAGTTCCTCAAAAGTCAGTTTTATTTAGCGGAACAATAAGAAGTAACTTGGAACTAGGAAATAAAAATTTAAATGATAAAGAGTTAAAAAGAGTTTTAGATATATCTATGGCCTCTGATTTTGTGAATAAATTAGAAGATAAATATGATGCAAAAGTTTTAAAAGGTGGAAAAAACTTTTCTGGCGGACAAAAGCAAAGGCTTTCTATTGCTAGGGCTTTAGCTAAAAATTCAGAAATATTAATTTTAGATGATAGTCTAAGCGCCTTAGATTTCTCCACAGATCTACAGGTTAGAAAAAAAATAAAGGAAGAAGTTAAGAATAAAACTATTATAATGATTTCTCAAAGGGCAAGCAGTTTAAAAAATGCTGACAAAATTATTGTTCTAGATAATGGAGAAGTTAAAGCCATTGGAACTCATGACGAACTATTAGATACTTGTTATGTATATAAAGAAATTTATTATTCTCAAAGCAAAAACTAGGAGGTGACATTATGAACATTAGCTTAATAAAAAAACTCCTTAATTACATCTCTCCCTATAAAAAGTATATATTTCTCTCTATTATAAGCGGTATTATTTATATTGCTTTAAGTCTCCTTACCCCTATTATTATCGGTAAAGGAGTTGACTATATCATCTATAAAGATAATGTGAATTTTAAAAACCTAAGCAAAGTAATTGGAGTTTTAATAGCGGTTTTTTTAATTTCATCCATCTTTCAACTTATTATGACCAGAAGTACAAATCTTCTTTGTAACAAGACAATAAAACAACTTAGAATGGATATATTTGAAAAACTAAATAAAGTTCCTTTAAAATATATTGACAGTAATTCTACTGGTTCAATTATAAATACCGTTATTAATGATATTGAAACAGTTTCTGATGGATTAATTCAGAGCTTTTCTCAACTTTTTACAGGCATATTAACTATTGTTGGAACCTTTATATTTATGTTAACAATAAATTATAAAATTGCATTAGTTGTATTTTTTGTAACCCCTTTATCATTATTTACAGCCTCAATAATTGCCAAGGCATGTTATTCTATGTTTTCTAAACAATCTGAAGTTCGTTCTGAATTAACAGGCCTTATAGAAGAATTAATTAGCAATCAAAAGTTAGTAAAATCCTTTAATTATGAAAAAGATGCCTTAGATAAATTTAATAATATAAATAAAAAGCTTTATAGCTATGGCCAAAAGGCCCAATTCTATTCAGCTATAACTAATCCTGCAACACGATTTGTAAATGGTATTGTATATAGCTCAGTAGGTGTATTTGGAGGAATATTAGTAGTTAAAGGAGCTATAAGCATTGGAAATCTATCTGCTTTTTTAAGCTATGCAAATCAATATACAAAGCCCTTTAATGAAATTTCTGGAGTAATTACTGAGCTGCAAGCTGCCTTTTCTTCCCTTCAAAGAGTATTTAATATTCTTGAGGAAGAAAACGAAATTGAGGATCCTAAAAATGCAATTGAACTAGAAAATTGCATTGGTTATGTTGAGCTAAATAATGTTAATTTTTCTTATAGTAAAGCTGCTCCTCTTATTGAAAACTTAAATTTAAAAGTAAAACCAGGTGAAAAAATAGCAATAGTTGGTCCAACGGGTTCTGGGAAGACTACCCTAATCAACTTACTTATGAGATTTTATAATATTAATTCTGGCGAAATAAAAATAGATAATATTAATATAGAGAAAATTAAAAGATCGAGTGTTAGGGTCTTATTTGGAATGGTTCTTCAAGACACCTTCTTATACCAAGGAACTATAAGAGATAATATTGCCTATGGTAAGCCTTCGGCCTCTATGGAAGAAGTAATTAAAGCTGCGAAAAAAGCCCATGCTCATGATTTTATTATAAAACTTCCACAAGGTTATAATACCGTTTTATCTGAGGATTCATCATTATCTGAAGGTCAAAAGCAGTTACTATCAATTGCCAGAGTTATGCTATCCAAACCTTCTATGTTAATACTAGATGAAGCTACAAGCAGTATAGATACTCGTACAGAAATATATATTCAAAAGGCTTTTAATGAACTTATGAAAAATAAAACAACATTTATAGTTGCCCATAGATTATCTACAATTAAAGAAGCTGATTTAATTATTGTAATGGATAATGGTAAGGTTGTAGAACAAGGTAATCATAAAGAATTACTTGAAAAAGGCGGCTTTTATGCTGACCTTTATAATAGTCAATTTGAAATAGCATAAAAAGTCCAGTATTATTTGCTGGACTTTTTAAAATACGATGCATAGTTTAAGAAATTTAACACTTACTTCCAATTGAAACAGTCCATTTTACTTAAAATTCTAATCTAAATCTTATATAATCATCTTCAATATAGTAATTTAAATTCCATCCATTTTCTTTTGATATTTCATTACAAATATATAAACCTAAGCCAGAAGTAGTAATTTCCTTTTCTTTTTCTTTAATATTATTATATTTTATAAAAGGATCTAATAATCTATATTTTATTTCCCTGGGAATATTTCCCATTTTATTCTTTATTTCAAAAACTTTATTTTTATTATCATCATATAGGCTTATATAAATTTCCTTATCTACTCCATATTTAATGCTATTATCAATTAGGTTTGAAAAGATGGTTTTTATATCCTCCCTAACTAATTCAAGTTCTATATTATCAATATTAGTTACTATAACTTTATCCTTCAATCTTATTTCAAATTCTTTTATTAAGTTTAATATTAACATTTTCACATTAACTTTTTCTTTAATTTTATTATAATATAATTTTCCCCTGGATAATTCTAAAAGTTTTTCTACTAAAGAAATCATCTTATTACATTCTAAAACTATTCTATTACTAGATCTTTTTATAAAATCATCATCTATATTATTTATATCTCGTAATATTTGTGCATATGCTGATATCGAAGTAATTGGGGTTTTCAATTCATGGGTTGCATTGTTAAAAAACTCTCTTTGATTTTTTTCACTCTTAATTATTTCTGCTTTCATAATATTATAAGAATTTGCTAATAAGGATATTTCATCATTAGTATTTACTTCAATGTCCTCAGCCTCTTCTTTATTTATAAATTTATTCATAGAAGTACTTAAATCTAAAATGGGTTTTACTGCTTTATTTATAATAACGTTAATGATAATGATTAACATTATTAGCAAAACAACTTGTCCTAATGATATTATTTGAATTAATTGAATAACATCATTATACTTATCTTTATAACTATTTTGAATAATCAAATTTCCTAAATAATTATTATCTTTATATATTGGATAGTTAAAAGTAACTATATAGTCCTTATTAACTTTTTTCATAGTAATAATTGATTTTATATTGTTACTTTCAACTAAAATATTATGAATTTCTTTCTCATTTAAAAGTTCCCCAATAGTTTGATTTATTATATTATTTTCCTGTACTATGGTCACAAATCCTTTATTAATGTTATAGATCTTAGATAAAGCCTTCCAAACACTTTCTTCCTTAATAACTGCTTCATTCATAAAATTTAGAGAAGTAATTTTTATCTTTTCATAATCCTTAATAATATCCTTTTTTAATTTATTACTTAAATAAAAGGATATTAAAATTGTCAAAAATAAATTTATTAATATTGTCGTTAATACTATTCTTTTTAATAATCTCCCTTTTAAGGTTTTTTTATCTTACTCATCTTATAATATAACCTACTCCAAAAACAGTTTCTATTATCGAATTATCCTTATCTTCCTTTAATTTATCTCTAATTCTTCTTATATGAACATCTACTGTTCTTGTATCTCCTTCATAATCATAGCCCCAAACCTTCTCTAATAAATTTTCTCTTGAAATTACAATTCCCTTATTTTTATATAGATATAATAACAAATCAAATTCCTTTCTTCTTAAAGGAATAATTTCACCATCTTTTTTTACAGATCTATCCATAAGATTTATAATTAATTTATTTTCTTCATTTTTCTTTTCAATATTATCCCTTTCCTTCAGAATCTGCTTCTCTCTTCTAAATATGGCCTTAATTCTAACTAAAAGCTCCTTAATTTCAAAAGGCTTTACAATATAATCATCTGCTCCAAGTTCCATACCTATTACTTTATCTAATAGCTCTCCTCTTGCAGTCAGCATAATTATATATACATCCTTTGATAACTCTTTGCAAATTTCAAAACCATCCATATCTCCAAGCATTAAATCAAGCAAGATTAGATCTGGTTTTAATTCTCTAAATTTTTCTAAGGCTTCTTTACCAGTAAAAGCACTTATAGTTTCATAGCCCTCATTATTTAAGGCAAAGCTTATAGCATCATTTATTGAATACTCATCCTCTACTATCAATATTTTCCTCTTTTTCATAAATACTCCTTGCTAATTTTCTTCAATATTTATTAATAGATATTTTTTATCAGCTAAAAATAAGCTATTATTTTCATGATTATATTTTTTCAATACTGCAAAAATCTTTTTCTTATCTCCTATAAAGGCCGTAGAATCATAATTTTCTATAGCAGATAATTTATACAATAAATCAAATTCCATATTTTCATTAAGTTCTGATAAATATATTCCATCTTCTGAATATACAATAAAATAATTAGTATTACTAACTTTTTGTAGAAAAGGACTTTCATTATAGATTTTAGTTTTCCCACTATTAATATCGTAAATAAAAGTTTTATACTTACCTTCATTATATCTTGATAAAACTATATAATTTTCAGTAACATATTTATTGGTAAAACGGAAATCATGAAAGCTATCTTTTGTATATTCATCTATATTAATATTCTTATAATCTAAATAATCAATATCCCCCTCTATTAAAGCAAGCTTTTTTATTTTCCCAGTAAAATCTAAGGCCATAATGGAATCCTCTTTCTCATTAAAATAATATATATACGGTAAATCATTATTAATCTTAGTTTTATAATAAGTTTTATTTATCTTATCTATAACAATAGCTGCCTTTCCTTTCATAATTAGCGGTTTCGATGAATCTTCGGAATCTTCATATCCAACCATTTCTAATATATAATAATTTTTTAGATCATAAACTTCTTCTTCTCGTAATTTAAATTTATTCTCCATTTCATAATAGAGCTCATCTAAATCTTCTAAATAAAATTTTAGGTCCTCTTTTAAGTCATAATAAAAATATTTCCTATCCCTCGTATGAAGACCTTCACTATTAATCCCCTTAGCTTGAACCGTATAATTTTGCCTAAGGTCATTTTCCAAAAACTCATTTAAGACTTTATCATCATTTGTAACAAATTCCCCATTAGTATTAATTTTAATAGGTATATTTACCTCATCCTCTGTAAAGGCCCCCTCTCTTATTATATCTATAAGTCCTATCACATTATTATCTTTAAAATAAAGGGGGGTAAAAAACTGGTAGTCATATTGAAAATTATCTTTTATTTCCCTAACTGTTATATTGTACTTATTTAAAATCCCCTTATCTTTTGTACTTTCTTCTATAATAATCTTACTACTGCATCCTGTTAAAATAAAAATTGATAATAAAATTAAAACTATCCCTTTTTTCATTTTCAAAACTCCTATCTCCTCTTTATATAATAATACATTATATTTAGGAGTTTTTACATATTAAGTATAGTTGTTACAAAGTTGTTAACTAATAAAATTTTTTAATTATTATCTATAATAGTGCATTTTTACTTGAATAATTTTACAGTTGAATAAAAAAACTGATTCTTAAGCTATTTTTAATGACTCAAAAATTTTTTCTATTGGTGTACCGCTTATGGCAGCTTGGTAAATATATA
>Ga0209537_1001676_pt1 | contig 24200 bp, 25 predicted proteins | sample BioPla4DNA1_FD_187698 | JGI IMG/M metagenome (GOLD analysis project Ga0209537, IMG submission 187698) | Biogas fermentation microbial communities from Germany - Plant 4 DNA1 (SPAdes) (version 2) | ecosystem: Engineered > Bioreactor > Anaerobic > Digestate | place: Bielefeld, North... | reverse complement strand
CTAATAAGAGACAAAAGGACTTTTTTATTATTAGTTTTTAAGCAAACTCTTTCTATAAATATTTATGATATCTTCAAGACTTACTTCTTCCGTATGATTTTCCAGCTTTTTCTTGTTGGCAAAAAATTTTTTTGAGTACTCATTAATCTCATCTTCAGTTATTTCAATCTTTACATCAATTAATCTGTTAAATATAGATTCTAATTCTTCCAAATTACTAAAGCCTAAAATATTTAACATTCTTTCTATCTTTGTTTTATCCTTAAAGCTTTTTAGATACTCCATAGTCAAAACACCATTGGCAAGTCCATGTGGTAGTCCTTTAAAATAAGTAAGGGGATAACCCATTCCATGGGGTAGGGATGTTCCATTTTGAGCAATTTGTATTCCAGCTAAAGCTGATGCCATCATGACTTTATTTCTAAACTCTACTGTCAATTCTTTATTTACTAATCTTTCAAAACAATATTTAAACAGCTCAAAGCCTTTCTCTCCATAGATATCTGACATATAAGTACTATTGGTGTTTAAGTAGCCTTCTACTAAATGGGTAAATGCATCGATGGCAGTATTAACAGTAATATCATAAGGTAGGTCATAAGTATATCTACTATCCAAAAAGGCAACTTTGGGGAATATACTTTGTCCTAGGTTTTTCTTAGTCTTTTCCTTAATAGAAGTCACTATGCTGTACTGGGTAACTTCTGAACCTGTTCCGGAAGTTGTAGCTACCGCCACCACCGGAATACTTTCTAACTTTCCACTGCTAAATATATTTTCCTTATTGACATCTGGATTTTTAATAAATACGGCTACCGCCTTTGCAGCATCCATGGGAGATCCTCCACCGATGCCTATAACAAAATCCACATTGTTTATCTTTCCTATATAACTTCCTTTTTCTATGGTTTCTAATGATGGATTCTCCTCTACTTCATCAAAAAGAATATGTTCTACTCCTGTTGTAGTTAAGGCAGTCTTTACATCGTCATAGGAACCATTTTTTTTTGCAGAGTTTCTCCCTGTAACAATTAAAGCTTTCTTGCCGATTGCACTAAATACTTCTTTATTCTTTAAAATCACTTCTTCACCAAAATATATTTCGGTTGGCATTGTAAATTTAAATTCCATAAAACTTTCTCCCTTCTGTCTTATAGTAGCAAGTAGATTTTTATGTAATTATACCATAGGTTATAGATATAATTAAAACTTCTTTATCAACCATAATAAAGAGCTGCTGCAAAACTAGTATAAAGTTTTACATCAGCTCTCTATTATATTAATCTAATTATTATTATAACTAATTCAGTAAATATTTAAGCTATTAAGATTTTAGGTATCCGGTAAGATGGTAATCATTCGCAACAGGTACTTCTTAAAAACAGCGAGATCCAAAGCGTCAATTGTATTATCTGCATTAAGATCCATTACAGGATTATAATCTTCTTCAGAATTTATCAGATATTGCTTTAATAATGCGAAATCTAAAGCATCGATATTTCCGTCATTATTACAATCTCCATATTTTATAGTTTCAGAAACTTCAAAAAATCCGACTCTCTTCATTTCTTCCCATATGGCATCCGCAGCCGCATAACTTCCTTCTCTTGTGGGATGTATGCCGTCGGACATTATGTATGATGAATATTTTCCTTCAAAAGTAGGTCTCAGGTCATAAAAATATCCCTTTGGGGTAGTTGAACTGCTTACAATATTTTGTATTTGAGGTCTTAATCTATCAAGATTTGGCTTTAACATACCGGCCAAACCTCCAACCGGATCCGGATAGAAGAGATAAAACACTTTTATTGTTCCGTTTCTTCCCATCTCATTTATTAAATTTCTTGCTGCTTCAGCCGCCCTATCTACATTTCCGGCTATGCAATCATTTCCTCCACCATCCATAATAACATACTTTACAGTTCCTGACCTTAGAGCATTCCGGTACTGTGTAGGAATATCCGGTGATATTCCACCACTGAGCATTGTACCGCTTACAGATAAATCTCGGAAACTATCATTAGCATCTAAAATTCCCTCTCTCTTGGCATGTTCCTCCAACCGTTTGGTTATATCATGTGACATAGCCAAAAATGAATCTCCTATTACCACAACCTCACTACCCTTAATTTTGTTAGTTTGTGCAGTTGCTTTTGGAGACATAGAAATAAATACCACGGCAAGTACTAATAGAATAGACAAAAGCCTGTTTTTTTTCATGTGATACCTCCTTTTCTTAATTTTTTAAAGTTATTGAGACATATACAAGTAATTAATAATCATAGTATATAATAATTTTGTACAGGCATCAACCATTTATTTACATTATTATGAATAAATTGTACTTTTTGTTATCTTTTTTAGGTCTTTCCATATATTTAAAACATCCAATATTTCCAACTTCATCTGAAATATTATAAATACAAAAAAGCAGCTATCATTTGATAGATGCTTTTTATAAATAATAGAAATGATTTTCTAATTGGGCGAAGTATAACTTTTTAAATCATCTTTTAATCCATTAACTATTTCTTCAAGTAAATTATAATCTACAACATAACTATATCGATTTTCACTTCTATCCATTTTTATAATCTTGCACTGCAATAAATTATTTAAATGATAGGAAATGGTTGCACTTGATACACCTAAAGCCTTGGCTATTTCCTTAGTAGATGTTACACCGGATGCTATTAGCCTTATTACTTCGTATCTAGTCTTATCCCCTAAGTTTTTAAATACCTGCACTCTCTCATTAATCTTATTCTCATTTATCTGCTTCCGTCTCATTAAGGCTTCTTCCATCTTAAGTCCCCAGGCAATATAGCTATTGTCACCTACACCTAATATGGATATGGCAAATTGAAGTACGCAAGATATTAAAATACGATTTTCTCCGTCATTAATAATATTTGAATCCAATATGGAGTTAGTCTTTTCTTCAATTCCCTTTGCCCCATTTTTATTTAAAAATTCAACTAAATACTTACCATAACTACTTACTTCCTCTTCATATAAATCATAGAAAGCCGAAAAAATATCTAGTATTTTATACATTAAGTCAACATACATTTTCATATATTTAACAGGCTCTTCTATAATCAGAAACAAATTCCATTTTGAAGCTGCCTCAGTAGGCAAATCCTTTATAAGAGATATTAGTTTGGTTTTATTTAAACTAAGAGTTTCAGCCTTACTCATAATCTCCTTAGAGTATTCTAGACTATTTTCATTATCAGAAATTATTGAATATACTATACTTGTGATTATTTCCTTTTCACTTAGTCCTAATAACATATCCAAATATTCTTTTTCACTTTTATGGCCGATTATACTATATAGATTGGTAATCAAACCTATAAAATTAAAATCTCCATGGAAATTTTTCATATAAAAAAATTCAATATCCTTTATATAGGGCTGTAGCTTTAGATCTACTTTATTTAAGAAATCTAAATAATCTGCTAAGGAAGGTACGTTAAATTCATCATCTTTATTTAATTCTTCATAACGCTTTTTAGCAAATACTAGGCTTGGAAACTCTAAAAAATCATATATTCTACTTTCTATGGGATAAAACCTAAAATTCATCTTTTATACCTCTCATATTAATACTATTCTAAGCTTCAAATTCCGATTCTAATTCTCTTTCATCATAACTAAGTAAAGTCTTCTTATATAAGGCAATAGCTATCATTAATATAAATCCACTGATGATTATAACAACACTCGGGTTAATTATATCATATAAAATTCCAAAAATCATTTGCCCCACAGGAATAAATACTGTAACTGTCCATTAACTGGTCCTTCTTCACTAAGCTAGGTAAAACTGCAGACATTGCTGAGTTAAAAAATATCTCTGTTATTTCAAGCAAAATAACCAGAATACAGATTAAGAAAACAGTTAAGCTGCCACTTGTTATATATATTAGAGCAAATATTCCTAAGATAATACCGTTTATAAAATCTAATAAAACTATGGTCTTTTTTCTATTAAACCAATCACCAAAAACTCCAGCTATAGGAGACAATAATAATCTAGGTAATATGGATACTGATAATATAGATGCAAATATAGTGGCCGAACCTGTAATTTCTAGTACATATAAGGATAGGGCAAACTGTTGCATATTACTTCCTACTAAGGAAACCAACTTACCTAATATTAATAAAGAAAAATCCTTTTGTTTCATAAGTTTAAAATTCATTTGTTAATCCTCCCTAATGTTTTCTACTATAGAATATTACAGTATTTATCTAATGTCAATATACAAATTAGATATTTATCTAATTTGTATATTTGTTTTGTATTTTTATCTAATATTCAAATAAAAACATCCCATAACTAATAGTTAAAAGATGTTTTTATAGAATCAATCTTGTATTATTACTTTATTAAATATGATCCTCGGCTCCTGCCATTAACAGTATATCCTGAGTTAAAGTATATGTTTTTATATTGGGCATTTTTAATTTTATCCTTGGGAACATATTGTTTTACATAAAAATAGTGCCTACATACATCTTGTTATGTAAGCACTGTTTATGTAAGCACTATTTTCAACTTTATATAATACTATTGGCTACATTCATCATGATTCTGATGTTTATGACAAATAGTTCCTGTAGATTTTAATGAGCCTTGTAAGTATGCTTCTGCCGCTGCTTTGGCATTACCTCTTGCTCCAATTATAACCTCTATACCTTTCTCATTGAAGATATCAATGGCTCCGCCTCCCATGGCTCCTGAAATTATCACATTAACCCCTAAATCATTTAAAAAGTTAGGAAAAAAACCAGGCTTATGTCCCGGGTTGGGTATAGACTCACTTTTAACTATTAGATTATTATCAACTTCAAAAATATTAAAATTATCACAATGTCCAAAATGTTTGGTAATCATTTCATCTTCACTTGCTACTGCAATTTTAATCATCTTTTCTCCTCCAATCTTTTTATCTAGTAAACAGCATTTGATCCATTCACATATTTCAATTCCATCTTTTCTAGTCATTATAACTTCCTTATCTTTAATGCTTTACTTATTTGATTATTTAGCTTTTCTGCTGTTTCTTGGCTAATAGCATGCTCCATTTTGCAGGCATCTTTTTTAGCAATTGATTTGCTTACTCCTAGAACGTCAACTAAAAATAATACTATAAGGTCATGTTTCTTTTTTATTTGTGCAGCAAGCTTGTATCCTTTTTCTGTAAGAGCGATGCTCCCGTATTTTTCTTTTTCAATTAAACCAGCATTTTTTAATTCTGACATCATTCTGCTTACACTAGCCCTTGTAATTCCAAGCTTGTCAGCAATATCTGATGATCGTATTTCTTTGTTAAATTTAGATAACTCAAAAATAACCCGTAGATAATCTTCCTTTGAACATGTAATTACTAATCACCTCCGCATTATTGACATATGCCCGCTTATGCTATATATTATATATTATTAATGACATATGTCAATATTACTTCTATAAAAAGCCAATTAAGAATTTATTCATCTTAATCGGCTGCAATCTAAATATAAATAGCATAAATTTATTTGCAAAGGGTAATAAAATCTTTCGCACTTTCTGTTAGAAATTTATTCTTATGATATATTACAGAAAAACTTCTAAGAAATCCTATTCCCTTTATATGAAACTGAGAGATTTCTTTACGTTCAAGAGAATCCTTTACCAATAAATAAGGTAGTACAGAAATTCCTAAATTAGCCTGAACTGCCCTTACAATTGCTTGAGTACTAATACTCTCCCATGCAGGTTCAATTTCTATTCCGTGGGAAGTCATTATACTGTCAAAAATTTCCCGCCCAGCACTTCCAGTTTCTCTTAAAATAAAACTTTCACTTTTAAGTTTTGTAATCTCAATAGCTTTTTTAGCAAAGGGATGATTGTTCCCACAAATCATTACTAATTCATCATCACGAAATTTGTGAAACTTAATATAAGAGCTATGAACGGCCCCCTCAATCAAGCCAATATCAATTCTATTTGATAATATATATTGTTGAATTTTTTCTGAATTATCAATGATTACCTTAATATCTATCTGAGGATGTGTTTTCTTAAATTGGCTTATATAAGCAGGCAATAAATAATTTCCGATGGTAATACTTGCTCCAATACGGATAATTCCAATTGCATCAAAGTTTTTGATTTCCTTTTCCATGTCCTCAAATAATCCCACTATATGTGTAGCATATTGGAGAAAGTTTTTACCAGCCTCTGTAATATGTAGTCTTTTTGCTATGCGATCAAATAGTTTAATACCATAATAATTTTCAAGTTCTGAAATTGCCAGACTAATTGAAGGCTGTGCAATATGTAGCTTATCTCCAGCTGCTGTTGCACTGCCGGTTTCACATACGGTGACAAATATTTTAAGATGCCTTAATGTCATTGAAACCTCCTATCTTATAATAAATATCTTATGAACTATATATAATAATACTATTTTATATATAACAACTCAAGTTGTATAATAATATGAAAGGAGGGTCTGTTGACTTGAAAAACAAAAAACATATTTACAGGAAACTATTTACTTCTACTTTTTATCTAAGTGCATTTACCTTTGGGGGAGGATTTGTAATTATTCCATTGATGAAAAAGAAATTTGTAGATGATTTACAGTGGATTAAAGAGGATGAAATGCTGAATTTGGCAGCAATTGCACAATCTTCACCGGGAGCAGTGGCAGTCAATGCAGCAATACTGTTAGGCTACCGTGTGGCAGGGATATTAGGTGCCCTAGTAACTATTCTAGGCACCATTTTACCACCCATTATTACTCTTACTATTATTTCTTTTTTTTATGCGGCTTTTCGTGATAATATCGTTGTAAATTCTGTACTAAAAGGGATGCAAGCAGGCATTGCCGCTGTAATTGCTGATGTGGTTTTGAATCTCGGAGATAATGTTTTAAAGGAAAAGGACATAGTGTTTGCTATAATCATGGTAGGTGCATTTGTAGCTACATTTTTCCTAGGGATTAATGTTATATATATTATTTTAGTATGTGGGTTTATCGGAGCAGCCAAGATGCTGCTTCAAATAAGAAAAATCCAAAAGGAAGGTGATTCTCAATGATACTCTTAAAACTCTTTTGGAGCTTTTTTCAAATTGGAATGTTTAGTATAGGTGGGGGCATGGCTGCTATACCACTAATTCAAAATCAAGTAGTAAATCTACACCAATGGCTGACATTAAGGGAATTTACAGATCTAATCACTATTGCAGAAATGACACCGGGACCTATTGCAATTAATTCCGCCACTTTTGTAGGGATTAGAATTGCCGGTATTCCGGGAGCTATTATTGCTACCCTTGGATGTATCCTTCCATCTTGTGTTATTGTTTCAGTCTTAGCATGGATTTATTTTAAATATAAAGAGTTGACCGTAATACAAGGAGTATTGTCCGGTTTAAGACCTGCCATTGTAGCCCTTATTGCATCAGCAGGGATGTCAATTTTTAAGCTGGCTATTTGGGGAGAAGGGGGCTTTTCAATAAATCCACAAAATATTAACTTTGTTTCAGTTTTTTTATTTATCCTGTCTATATTAATTTTACGGAAGTGGAAACCAAATCCTATTTTTGTAATGCTAGGCTCAGGTATTATCGGTGGAGTAGTTTATTTGATAATATAAAATGCAAGAATGCAATCACAATTTCAAAATTACTTATATATGAAGAACTATACCCCCGATATGCAAACTTTAACGCATACCGAGGGTGTAAGTTCAATTGGTGTTTTTCCTATGCATTTCTTCAAGAGTCTTTATTGATCTTTTTGTATCCAAATGGTCTTTGCCAAGAATCAAACACCTTTTTTTATATACTTCACTCATTAATTCAATTCCTTCATCTTTTTTTCCATTCATAAATTTCAATCTCGCCAGATAGAACTCTACTGCCAATGTATCAGGATGCATATTACCTAATATTGACTTTCTTACTTCATATATTTCATCGTATATAGCATATGCCTCTTTGTATCGTCGCATATTATATAGACATGAAGCAATATTCATATAGGCTGTAAGTGCATATGGATGATTACAATAATATTAACAATGTTGTTAATAAGATTATATGCACTATACAGATTACAGTCAATATGTGGACTAATATTATGTATGTAATTCCCACCCTGTAAGGTAAAAATAAGGTTTCCACCTATCAGTAATTATACTGAAAGTCTGGAAACCTTTGTTTCTAGCTATTTGATTATTTCTTCTCTTTTTCAATTGCTTGCAAAGCTTCTGTTTTGCTTCCGGTGGTGGACCTGATTGAGAAAGCGATGTTTACTATATGATCCGATATTCTTTGTAATGAAAACAAAACAGAGTAAATACTCTTTGATACCTCAACAGGGTACATACCGGTACTTAAACGTGCCACATGTTCATTACGTGTAGAGGATATTAATTTTTTTATTTCTTTGTGAATATTAGAAATTGTTCTAAAGTTTTCGGTTCTACGCCTTGTAAATGCGTCAAAGCCTAAATCAAACATTTCTGATATATGTCCATAGATTTGGCTAAGCTCTTCTTTAGTTTGATCTAAAAATTTTACTTCATTATCCTTCATATAGCTTGTTTCTTTTACCAAAAGCACCGCATAATCCCCCAAACGTTCAATATCATTTGTTACATGATGCAATCCGCCAATAAGTTTCTCATCACCATCGAATTTAGTAACTGATGATATTTTTATGAAAAAGCTTGTGAGCTTATTTGTTAAGAAATCAATCCTATATTCTACCTCTGCAATTTTTTTGCTTTCACTCATATCTTCATTGACCAATGAAGCAAAAGAACGATCAAGGTTCTCCTTTGCAAGAATTGCCATATCGTACAATTCCCTTAATGCTTGTTCAATAGCAACAGCCGGAGTTTTCAAGAAACGCTCATCAATATATGATACTTCTTCTAACTCCTGTTCCTTATCTTTCACAAGTCTTGTCACTAAATTGACTAATGGATCTATAAACACAAGCAAAACTAAGGTGTAAAGTCCATTGTATATCAAGTTAAATGTTGCAAGACTAAATTGAGGCTTTCTGGGGAAAAGACTTTCAAAAATATTAGTGATGGGTGTCCTGAAAATAATCAAAATAATTAAAAACATAATCGCACCAATTACACTGGTAATCAGATGGAATAATGCGATACGTTTCCCGTTGGCATTGGTAGTCAAGGAAGCCATAATACCATCGGAACAGGTTCCTATATTTGCTCCCATTACTAAGAAAAACGATTGATCTATACTGTGAATAACTCCCGTAGCCAAGAAAGCTATAAAAACACCAGTTGCTGCCGAAGATGATTGTATAATGGCAGTAAAGAGAATTCCTAATATCACTAGCAATATAGGGTTTTGCATAATTTCATATTGGAATACTTTAGATAATTGAATACTAAGGGTCGAATCTGCTCCGCCAATTGCGTTTTCCATTACCTCCATACCGATAAAGAGCATTCCAAATCCGATAAAAAATGGTGCAATTTTATTCAATTTTTCATTGCTAGTGGAAAAAACTATCATGACACCTACGAAGGCAATGGCTGCAAAAACATTGCTTATGCTAAAACCACCTTTGCTGATACCTGAAAGGGCAAATATAAATGCTGTAAGCGTGGTACCTACTTTTGCCCCTAGGATAAATCCTGAGCCTTGCTTTACTGTTACAATATTGGCATGAGCAAGTCCTACCGTCATAATCGATGTGGCTGAAGATGATTGAACAAGTGCGGTAGCTCCGATTCCAATTCCATAATTAAATACTCTGTTTTTATTAAATTTTTTAAAAAGATTTCGTATTCCAGATCCTGCACTTTTCTCCAAGCCAGAGCTCATCTGCTTCATGCCGAACATAAATACAGCGACTCCACCTAACATAAGTAGTAAATTCATTAAAATTTCCATTGTATTTCTCCCTCTTGTCATTACTTTTGTAGTATCTCACCTTATCTGGCAGATAATTCATCTTACATAAAGTATTATAATTCACTGCCGTACACTGGCCCAACTTCTCTATAATACAATTTCCATATTAATTTTGTAAAGAGTTTTTTTGCAGATAATAGCAAGATTATATTTACCTGCTTAAGTTTTAAAATACCTTACAGAAAAATTGACCAATATTATTGTAGTCGTATATGTAATTAATTTCAAGTAAAGTTGACATTATCTCGTAAATATTAAGTCTAAAAACCTGGGCTTGCCTATTTCAGGCTTATTATGTCTCTGTCCATTTTTTTAATCTAGTTTGTCATAATGAACTAAGATTAACCATAGCCATATTAAAAGAATACCTGTTACTTTTATTATCTTATTTGTTTAAATACTGTATTGGTAAATATTGATTAATATGTATTCTTGGGGAAGGGGTAAGATATATGGATGATTTACAATTAGCAAGAATTCATAAAATACAGCTTGAAATTGCTAATGAAGTTAAAAGAATTTGTGATGAAAACAATATTAATTATTTTTTAATAGCAGGATCACTACTTGGAGCTGTAAGACACAAAGGGTTTATCCCCTGGGATGATGATATGGATATAGGTATGTTAAGAAAGGACTATGCAAAATTTTTGGAAATTGCATCTAAGGATTTAAATGATAAATATTATCTAGAGACTTGGGATGTATCTTCCGGTTATGGGTTGCCATTTGGAAAAATAAGAAAGAAGGGTACAAAATACATTGAAAGAAAATCAAAAGATGTAAGATGTCATCCCGGAATATTTATAGATATTTTTCCTTTTGATAATGTTCCAAATAATAAAGTCCTAAGATTAATTCATGAATATAGGTTGAAGTTTTATCAGTATTTAATTTTTGAATTATGCATGTATAGTATATCAATTAATTATAAATACATAAAAAGACTAGTTTATACCTTGTTAAAGAAAAGTGTAAAAAATAAGTCTTTAAAAGAAATTAAAAAGAGATATGAAGGAATATCAAAAAAATATAACTCTAAACAAACTGAGCATGTGCATGCAGTCGGCGGTGCATATGGATATAAGAAAGAAACCATAAAAACATCTTGGGTCTTGCAAGTTGATGAACTAGAATTTGAAGGCCATATGTTTAAGGTTCCTAAAGGATATAAGGAATATCTAACTTATTTTTATGGTGACTATATGACCCCTCCCCCAAGAAATAACAGATATAATCGACATGATATTATAGAGCTTAAATTTGATGAGAAATTGGAATCTAATAAGTTCTAACAAATCTTTAAATCAAAAATATAGGATTTCCAAGTATAAAAAGCACCGAAATTATACTCCGTATAAAAATTATACTCCGTATAAAAATTATACTCCGTATAAAAATTATACTCCGTATAAAAATTATACTCCGTATAAAAATTATACTCCGTATAAAAATTATACTCCGTATAATTGAAACTTGGAAATCCTTTATTATAGTAATATTTCTATTTAAAGTTATTTTTAATTTTCAACATATGTAAATAGCAAATAGGTATTCGATATTGGATTTAGTAAATCCCTTATATAAGGGTATCATTTTGCAATGCTTCATTTAGATTACACTGCAAAAGACGTTTGCCTCCAATATAATAAGCTAAAGCAACAAAGCCAATGATAACAAGGCTAAACAGTAAAATAGGTAATATCGGTAACTTTGTTAATACTTCCATGGGATTTAAATAGCTGGCCTTTATTGCAAATACCTCAAATATCCCAGTAAGCAAAAGTGTTATTAGAAGCGGGCGTCCTGCAATAACTAAGGCTTCAATAATAAATATTTTTCGCATACCAAACGGAGTGAGTCCAACGGACATATACTGAGCGAATTCTCGCTTTCTCTGATATATAAAACCAAGTGTATAGGAAAATACATTTGCAATTCCAATAACTGCAAGTAAGAAACAAAGGGAACCAAATACTAACTTATAAGCTTTAAAAATTTTATCATTAGTAATCTTATTTTGAATTCGATTATCGCTTTCTATTTCATATGCTGTACCTATAAGTTGTGCTATGTTATCTTCCAAATCATTCAATTCTTCAAGAGTAACCCCTTCTCGGCTCAGTATTCGAATATAGGTGTCTGCTTCAGCACCTTCTACTTGTCCCGATATTTTTTCCCATAAAGACTGGGAAATAAATTGTACCAATGAATAATCGGAGTATTCTTCCCGTAAAACCGGAACTTGCTGAGTAAAACCAAGCACAGGGATTTTATCTGCTTCTTGATTTTTTTCAGTATTTTTCAAGTTAATTGTTGCTCTATTTTCCTTCACAAAGGGTATATATTTTCTATAACGAAAAACGCTGTTTATACTATCCCATATTTCATTCAAAATGATTGTTCCCTCCAGCTTAGGCTGTATACCGATTTCTTTACAATATTCTTTAAATGCCTCATCATCCATTATTACAATAGGAGCCTCTATTAGCCATGAACCGTCACTCTTAGTTACAGATTTCCCTGCAACCTTCTCTAAACCGCCAAGTTTAACTAAGTCATCACTGATCCAATCTTCTGAAACTGAAATTATTGATTTTGCCTTTTGATAAACAATTATGTCCCGAACTCCTTCAAGCCCACGGAGCTTGTCCGTGTAATCAAATTCTTCTATCTTGGTATCCTTTACAGTCACCATTACATCCCATGCATCCTGATACCTTTCGAAATAAGTATGCTTTGTACTAATATCCATAAGGGTAAGCACACACATCATCAATGTAAATCCCAGAAAAGACAATGTCAAAGATAAGGAAGATGTACGTAGTGCCTTTTTTTGAGCCTTTAGGGCATTTGCAGCTAGCTCTCCTTCCATGCCAAACATTCTAGATAGTATTCGAGGATTTCTTTTTCTTTTTAGCATAGACTTGTTTGTACCTAATATGGCTTCTAGTGGTGTAAGTTTGCTGATTTTTCTGGCAGGCAGCCAGGCAGAGAAAAACACCGTCAATACCGAAGCTAAAATAGTAATCACAGATATAAGGGGATGGTAACAAAAAGTACCCTCATAGCGGCCCGCTATATCCTTGGCTATATAATTTGCTCCCTCTAAGGCACCTACACAAGCAAAAATCCCCAACAAATAACCTAGCAAAATCGGTACTACACAAAGTATGGCAGCTTCTTGAAGCAGACAAGCCAAAATTTGCTTCGGAGTAGCTCCAATGCTGGAAAAGATACCGAATTGATGTATCCTTGCACCCATAGACACTGCAAAAGAATTTCGAATAATCAAAACCAGTGAAAATGATACAATAAATAACACCCCTAGATAAAATGAAAGCAATAGGGGCGGCTCCTTGTCAGAGGGATCATGAATTAAATATCTAGATAAAAGTAGAGAATGATATGAGGCTGCATCTGCTTCCAATCCCAACTTATTAATAATTTGGGGCAAATCTTGGTAAATTGTCCTCATGTTGTTAAAGTAAATATCAACTACTATTTTCTTCCCTTGGGACAAGTCTTCATTTACCAGAACCCTTTTCACATTAGGAAAATCCTGAATTGTATTTATATCTGCTTCATCTATATCTCCCACAATTCGTCCCTGCCAATCCCCTTCCTCTAGAGTAATCATATCAATCTCAGATATCCAAGAATTATAAAAGAGAGTGCATAAGAAAGACAAAAAGAATGTGGAGATAAAAGCAGCCACCATGATTGACAGGCTAGAAGCACGGTTGTTCTTAATATAACTGGCACAATAATCCTTCCACATATTATTCACCTCGCCTCTGATCCTTGATAATTCTTCCATCCTCAATGGTTATAATACGATCTGCTTCCTGTGCAATCTTTTCATCATGGGTGATTAAAAGGATTGTCTGTTTAAGATCATGGTTAGACTGCTTTAGAAGCTCAATAATCTCCTTTGAATTTTTACTGTCAAGATTTCCGGTGGGCTCATCAGCAAGTAGTAGTACAGGCCGGTAAATCAAAGAACGGGCAATGGCAACACGTTGCTGCTGTCCTCCGGATAGTTGATGTGGTAAAGCCTCCAGTTTATCAGTAATTCCCAAAATGCTTACAATTTTCTCAAAGTATTCTTTGTCCGGTTTTCTTTTATCCAGAATTATAGGCATAAGGATATTTTTTCTCACCGTTAAAGTAGGAATCAGATTATAAAATTGATAGACTAGTCCTACCTTAGTTCTTCTAAAAATGGCGGCAGATGTGGCATTTAGTTTACTAATATCCACACCATCTACGATTACAGTTCCTTTTGTAGCTTTATCAATACTGGCTATAATATGTAGTAAGGTTGATTTGCCGGAACCTGAGGCTCCGACTATAGCCACAAACTCCCCTTTATCAACAGAAAAATCAATTCCATTAAGTGCATGAACCTGATTGTTACCTTTTCCAAATACTTTTTCTACATTGCTACATTTTAGTATTTCCATTTTCCACCTCCATGAAATATCTGGGTTAAAGCTTATCAATCCTTTCCCTGATATAAAATCGACATTACTTTTGCTTTGAAATGAGCCATTACAGAAAAACTATTCAAACTTATAAATTATAATATTAATAAAATTATATGCTTTTGTCAATTTTAGTCAATACTTTTATGGACTAAACTCCAAAATAATCATATATTTAATCTTCAAAAATATTATCATCTGTATTAAATCTATTATCATTACTATAACTTACTTTTTACTATATCCTTTAAAACAGGCAAAACTTCATTTTCAAACCATGGATTACGTTTCAACCAACCGAGATTTAATGGTGAAGGATGAACCAAGGGAAAATATTCCGGTAAGTATTTATGGTAATTTCTCACGGTTTCAGTCAAATTTCTCTCACGTCGTGTATTTAGATAGTATTCTTGTGCATAGCTTCCAACAAGAATTATTGTTTCAATATTTGGCATTTCCTTTAGTATAATCGGATGCCATTTTTCTGCAAACCCCTTCCTAGGAGGAATGTCACCACTTTTTGCTTTTCCTGGATAGTAGAAATCCATAGGTAAATGGGCAATACGATTTGTTGTATAAAATAATTCTCGAGAAACCCCAATCCATTCTCTCAACCGGTCACCACTTAAATCATTCCAAAATAAACGGGTTTCTTCTGCTTTTCGTCCAGGTGCTTGTCCGACTATGGCAATCCGTGCCTCAACTGAAGCTTTAAATAATGGTGGTATCCCTTTTTTTGTATAAGATTCGTTCATGGGGTCATTCATGATTTCTTGTTTAATCTTTTCGAATATCATCATACAACTTACATTCCTTTTAATATCAATTTTTGTAATTTAATTTCTTGAACCTTGTATCTTTTAATTATTTTTTATGTACTAATATAGAATTTCCCCTGTTTTACCTGTAATTATAAATCTTTATTTTATCTCCTTCAATTTATTAAATAAACTATTCAGTTAAAAACATCCATATAATTAGTTTAAAAACAACCTCATTATTACTACAAGATTATTACAACTGAAATTTTCATTTCATTATCACCAAGTATATAATCTTGTAATTAATAAAGAGGTTATTAAAATGAATATTATGTTTTAACCTTATTACCTACCTTAATGCATTAGTCCCCCATGAAAATAACATTCATATACTTTTATCTCATTACAGTAGATTTCTTCATACCCCTGAAACCAAGTAAAATCCCCCGCAACTTTACATTTATACAAGTATTCTCCCGATTGATAATATTCTGGACCTCGATAGGGCATATTTTTATCTGCTTTTCTAAGAGCTTCCTTTAAAAAGTTTCCACTAAACTTATCTTTTAGAACCCGTCCTAGATAATTCATGGCATAAACGGCTTTTCCATCTTTCCAAATAGCCTCCTGCCCTGCAAATTGTTCTCCTCCCACATATGTATCATGATATATGAAAGGTCCATTTGTATACTGATAATCATGGGAATCAAATCTTGTTGAAGTAGTTTCATTCATAAATGCTGCATATGTGTTTTTATTTGCTTCAAGTCTGAAATCTATCAGTTGGTCTAAATCTGTCTTTGTATCAGATGAAACATTGATCATACACTCTTGATCTCTAACCAGATAATCCACAGTCACATTAAATAGATTACTAATTTGAATTAAATTTGAAATATCCGGATAAACCTGTCCTGACTCCCATTTAGCAACGGCCTGTCTTGATACATTAAGTTTCTCAGCCAATTCTTCCTGTGTGAAGCCTTTATTTTTTCTTAAAAGTTGTAGTTTTTCGGAAAATATCATTATTAGCACCTCCGAGATAATTCTACGCCAGCCAAGTTACAATAGACATAACCCAATGTTTGCGATTGTGCTACTTTTGTTATACATGTTCTTAAATTTCCCTTTTGTTTTTTAGTACAAGATATACTTTATTAATAGCTTTCTTATTTCTTTATTAGATTGCCCTTATTAAAATTTATGTAGAACTCTACTAATTCCTCCGGCAATAAGGGCTTACTATAGTAATATCCTTGGACTTCGTCACAGTTTAGTCTTTTAAGTATATTTAATTGTTCCTCTGTTTCAACACCTTCAGCTATTACAATCTTATCAAATGTATGGGCATATTCTATAAAATGCTTCACCAGTTCCTCAATTTCAATCTTATGAATCCTATCAATAAAGTATTTATCGATTTTCAATTTATCAAAAGGTATTTCATTTATACTCATAAGGGAGTTATAACCGGTTCCAAAATCATCAATAGAAATTTTATATCCTAATTCTTTTAAAAAGTACATTTTTTCTATTAATTTTTTATCATCATAGGCTATGGCTCTCTCTGTAATTTCAATTTCAAAATCTAATCGTTCAAGATTTTTGCTGGTAATAATATCTTTAGCCCATGCAGTAAAGTTATCGTCGATTAATTCGTTTACAGAGGTATTAATAGAACATTTTAAATCTATCCCTTTACTTTTCCAATTATTTATCTGTGTTGTTGCACTGTCAAAAACATATTTAGCAATTCTATTAATAAATCCGATTTCTTCTGCGATTGGAATAAAGATATTTGGCCCGATATGCTCATTACCGTTTCTTTTCCATCTTACCAAGGCTTCAACACCGGAAATCCTATTGTTAATGATATCAATTTTAGGCTGGTACATTACATACAATTCATTTCTATCAATAGATTCAAGCAGTGAACCGGTGATATTTTGAACTTCTCTTCTTCTGCTTTCTAAGTCAACATTGTAATAATAAAGGCCTGATTCCTTTTCTTCTCCTTGTTCATAAGCTATCCGGGCTTTATTATATATTTCAATTGGTGTAATTTCTTCCCCCTTATACTCATAAATACCGACTTTTAACGATACTCTAATTTTATATCCCCCCATAGAAACAGGGAAATCAAAATAATCTTCTAAAATTTCCTTTATTTTTTCTTCATAGTCGTAATTGCAACTTTTACATGCCAGTATAATTAATTCATCTTTTTCATAAGAGTAAATGGCATTTCGTCCACAACAGTGACTTAACTTCTTGGCCAAATTATCTACTATAGCAAATACTAATTTATTATCAACGTATTTTTCTATATCATTAAGGTTGGTTAACTTTATTGAAAATAGCTTAAATTTCTCTTTTGATTTACTTCTTTCTTCAATATCACGTAAAAGCTTCTGGGCATTGGGAAGATTGTAAAAAGGACTTTTTAGGTTTAATCTATTTATTCTTTCAAACATATATCCCGTTAAAAAACCTATCAATAAAAATATTAATAAACGAGAAATCCAATTTATTGGATCCTGCATAATACCATTTGGAACATCTAGAGGTATGAAAGGTCCTACTAATATACCGCAAACTACTCCTGCTATTAAGCCGCTATAAGTTCCCCAAAAAAGTGAAGATAGAATTATTGGTATATACAATAATTGTACAAATACCATCTTGGTTCCACCTGTTATATAAATCAATTGTAAAATTGCAACAACGAGAATACTTATCAGGAGGATTTTAAATAAGTTATTTCGATATTTTTTACTAGTAGGTCCTTTTAGCCAGTTCATGAGGTATTTCTCCTTTCACGGTGGAGTTAGTGAGTAATAACTATATTAAAAAATCCATATTTATAATCATTTTTTATATTTTATCATATATGCAATTTTACAACAATACGTCATTATTCTACATCTAATATTTATATTTTACATAATATCATTATTTTCATGTTTTTTATCAATGCCTTAATCCAAAGCGTTTGTTTAGGCGAATTGTCTCAATAAGGGCGCAATATTTATCTGCAAAACAAATAATTAGGGCCTCTTTACTTTTAGGAATTTTGGTAATAGTTAGTGGCCACATATGGCTACGAATTGCCTCTTGTACTTTTTCAGGAACATCAAAATTTTTTACTGCATTAATACATGCAATCTCTGGGTGATCAAAACCATGGGTTTTACGGGAAGGGTCACCATCGTGCCAGTCATATAGATATAAATCGTGAAGCATAGCTGCTTCTACTAATTTCTTTTCATCCGCATTAAGATGTAATTTTTCATTAATAAGATAACTTATCCAAGCTACATTTTCGCAGTGCTCCAAGGTAGTAGTTGTACCATGCTGAATATAGTTATCCATCTGTTTTACTACATCGGATTCATAATAATCTTTAATCAGTTCGACAAATTGTTTTTCACGAAGTTGTTTTGCTATCCGATTTTTTCTCCCCGGAAGTTTAAAAACTGCAATACGTTGAATTGCTTTCAAGTAAAATGAATTCCGATTACCATAGACCCGGTTTACAATATCAGTCATGTGATTTTGAAATGCTTCTTCTATGGAAGCTACATATTTCTGAAAGTCCGTTAGTGACGATATTGTTAGTGTAGTATCTATTGAAATAATAGAAACAAGTATAAGAGACAAGATAAATAATAAAGATTCAGGTAAAAAACTAAGTCCTCTATCTACTAGGGGTATCAGGACTTCCATGGCCAGTATTGCGGCAAAGCCAAATGCAAGTGATGTTGGCACACTTGTCCTTCCCTTGATATTTAGCCATATATCACTGTAATCCCACCACCGTGCCTTGAACAGTTTTTCAAGAGCCCATGATGTAGGATATTCTAAAAGCATGCTTACAATAAAGCCAAGCATAAATATCATCCACCATTTAATACTGGGCAGATAACCGGCTTTTATCAAGTCATATATGATAAAGCCCAGTACTGACGCAAATCCATAAATAGGACAAATAGGACCATAAAGAAAACCCCGGTTAGCCCACTTATGTTCTCGAATAGTACAATATATACTTTCCCAAATCCAACCAAAGAAACTAAAAATGAAAAAGGCAATAATATATTTATTCAAAAAAATCACTCCTTTTCATTTTGCTATTAAATTAAGACTTTACATATATATATCATATTTTTGTCATATTTAGCTACATTATAGAACATTAATTTATGTATGGACAAGAAAAAAATCCAAGTAAGAGTATTCTTGGCTTTTTTATTTGTCTTATAAACTCTTATATAATTATATGGTTTTACGGAATAAATTTTTTTTATAATTAATATTATGAAAAACTTTTTTATTTTATTATTGAAATAGAGATATGCAAATGATATGATAAATATATAGCTTTAAGCCGCAAAACGGCAGAATGGAGTTTTTTATGAACTATATGAAGCAATTTGGAATTATACTACTGGTTTCCTTTCTTGGAGAAGTATTAAAGCATTTTCTTTCTCTCCCCATACCGGCTAGTATATATGGACTACTCCCATTGGAACTTACAAACAACTGATTGAGTGGTACAATAAAGGTGACCTTGATTTTTCTCAAGTACGAACAGTTAATCTAGATGAATATAAAGGTCTTGAACCTGACAATCCTCAAAGCTACTACTATTTTATGTATGAAAACTTCTTTAAACATATCAATATCGATTTAAAAAATGTACATATACCAAACGGTCTAGAGGAAGACCCCATAAAAGAATGCAACCGCTACCAGGATATAATCTCTTCCCTAGGTGGCATTGACTTACAACTTCTAGGCTTGGGTAATAACGGACATATTGGTTTTAACGAACCCGGTAATTGCTTTAATAAAATTATACATTGCGTAGAATTGGCGCAAAGTACTATCGATGCCAATGCCCGTTTCTTTAATAGCATAGAGGAAGTTCCACGATATGCCTATACTATGGGTATTGGAAGTATTATGAGTGCCGAGAAAATTCTATTAATCGTCAGCGGAAAAGGAAAAGCTCAAATACTAAAAAAAGTTATTGAAGGCCCTATTCTTCCATCTGTACCTGCTTCTATCCTTCAGCTTCATAAAAATGTCACTATAATAGCTGACCAAGAGGCTTCATCATTGTTAGATCAAAAATTATTAGATTAAATAATTAAGGAGATTGTAATGATAATAAAAAACGCTCTTGTCTTTACAGATAATAGTTTTATTAGGAAGGATATTTATATAGAGAAAGATCGTATCTCTAATAGTCCAATTTACGGGGCTGAAATTATTGAAGCAGAGGGATTGTATGCTATTCCAGGCTTAATCGACCTTCATTTTCATGGTTGTGTAGGCCATGATTTCTCTGACGGGACACCAAAGGCACTTCAGGCTATTGCCAATTATGAAGCCTACTGGGGTATAACCGGTATTTCGCCGGCAACCATGACCTTAGGTTATGACCAACTATCTAAGATATTTAAAAACGCTGCTTCCTATGAAAATAATCAAGGTGCAGAGCTTGTCGGTATCAATATGGAAGGCCCTTATCTTAGTCATGCTAAAAAGGGAGCCCAAAACGAAGCCTATCTAATGACTCCTAACTTGGAGCATTTTAGAACCATGCAAGATTTTGCCGGTGGCTTAATCAAACTGGTGGCTATTGCTCCCGAAGAACCTGGTGCTATGGATTTTATTAAGGCTGTGAAAAACGAAGTGGTTGTCTCCTTAGCACATACCACAGCTGATTATGATACCGCAGCCGAAGCCTTTCAAAAGGGTGCAAGTCATGTTACACATCTATATAATGCTATGCCTGCCTTCTCACATCGTAGCCCAGGAGTTATTGGGGCGGCACTGGATGCTGACCATGTAAAGGTTGAATTAATCTGTGACGGTGTACACATAGATCCCAGTGTGGTTCGTGCTACCTTTAAAATGTTCGGTGATGATCGCATCATCCTAATTAGCGATAGTATGAGGGCTACAGGTTTAGAAGATGGTGAATATACCTTGGGAGGACAGAATGTAATAGTATCAGGTAATAAGGCTCTTCTCAAAGACGGAACCATTGCCGGCTCTACCACCAATCTGATGGCTTGTATGACAACAGCGGTATCCATGGGTATTCCTTTAGAAAGTGCCGTAAAATGCGCTTCGGTTAATCCGGCTAAGCAGCTTGGAATATATGATGAATATGGTAGCCTCACTCCCGGAAAATATGCCAATATTGTACTATTAAATAAGGACTTAAGTATCAATAAAGTTATACTTAAGGGTAAAGTATATAGATAATCAAAATCCCCTTGTATAAGATAACCTTACATCAAGGGGATTTTATTTGTCCTAAACTTTCAATTTTTATTCTTTAACATTTATATTCTTTAAAACAATTTAAAACAGGTTTTTATAATATAATCCTATTTATTCAGTTCTTAAGGCAACAACCGGATCTTTCTTAGCTGCACTTCGTGACGGAATAATACCGGCAATCAGTGTAAGAAGCATACTGATAATAATCAGAATAACAGCTGTCTGTACCGGCAGTATTGCACTAAGATTGTTAAGACCTGTCAGCTTATGCAGTATCAGATTAATGGGGATACAAAGCAGATAGGTAATTACCACTCCAAGGAGGCCGGATGTAAAGCCTATTATAACTGTTTCTGCATTAAACATACTGGATACATTCCTTTTAGAGGCACCGATAGCACGGAGAATACCAATCTCCTTTGTACGTTCCTGTACTGAAATCAGTGTAATAACCCCAATCATAATGGATGAAACAATCAAAGATACTGCGACAAAAGCAATCAAAACATAGGTAACTGCATCAATAATGGTAGTTATGGATGACATCATAAGACCTACATAGTCTGTATAGCTAATTTCCTCTAAATCGTCAACAGTTTGGTTGTACTCTGAGATTGCCTCCTTAATAACATCCTTGTTAGCAAAGGATGAAGCATAGAGATTTACTGTTGTCGGGCTATCTAAATCAACACAACCAAGTGTTATTAGGTTTTTTTCATAAGTAGAATCTGAAAATTCTAAAATTTCATCGTAATATAGGGCACACATTTCCTCCGTATACTGAGTTATGGCCATATCTAAGGCAGCGGCTAGTTGCTCATTAGTCATGGTGCTCAACTGCTGTTCTACCTGGGTAGCGTACTGGGTATGGTACTGTTCGGTTAAGGCCCGGCTAAACAACTCTTTCAAGTCTTCATCACTCATAGAAGTAATATAGTCTGCAATGGTTGCCCCATCCATTCCCGTCTGCTCTGCCATGGCCGGTGCAATAGCAGCTTCCATATCTTCACGGGTCATACTTGTAAGGGTAGAAGAAACGAACTGCTCCACTTCCTCTTCGGAAGGAATACTCATAATCTTAATGTATGCAGCAGCTTTTCCTGATGTATCAAGAGCTTCTATATACTCTTTAAATTCTGCTGCTTTTTTATCATTTGTAACCGTACCATCTGTATCCTTAAAAGGTAGTCCGGTAAAAATATCCGTACCTGGATTTTCCTTCTGTGCCTTTACTGCTTCAGATTGGGCTGCATTCTCTATAATATATTCCGTAAGCTTACTTGTATATCCTATGGAACCTCTGCTTGAAGAGGCAATGGAATTTTTACTGGGCTTTGCTATACCGACAACACGAAGTTTCAGTGCATTATCATATAGATAGTAAATAGGTTTTTAAGGGATAGTCCAAAGGATGTTCCAAAGGACATAGATGGTTTTTTCTTTCTGCGGTTACTTTCATCCCTAGTTTGTGCCTTAGCTAATTCCTTCTTTACCTCTTGGTCTGAAAGGGGCATAGTATCACTGGTAATCTTGCCGTCTAGCATCCTTACAATCCTAGTTGAATATTTTTCGGCCAGGTCGGGATTGTGAGTAACCATAACCACAAGGCGATCCTTTGAGATTTCTTTAAGTATATCCATAACCTGAATACTGGTCTCAGTATCAAGAGCTCCGGTCGGTTCATCGGCTAGGATAATATCGGGATTATTAACTATGGCACGGGCTATGGCAACTCTTTGCATCTGACCGCCGGACATTTCAGAGGGTTTTTTTCGCAACTGATCTGCAAGACCCACTTTTTCTAAAGCTTCCTTAGCCCTTTTACGGCGCTCCTTTTTAGAAACTCCGGACAGGGTAAGTGCAAGTATACTGATCAAGTCCCCCGATTAAATTTAGCATGGTTGTTTTACCGCAACCTGAAGGTCCTAGTATAGAAACAAATTCACTGTCACGAAATTTTAAATCTATTCCTTTTAATGCCTTGACATCTTCGCCGCCGGCAGGATAAATTTTTGTTATGTTTTTTAGTTCAAGCAATATATTTCCTCCTTAATTTAGCTTTTTGTCTTATGTATTTTCTAATCCGGTTCTATTGCGGAGGCCTTAATAGCAATGTTACTATGATATTAAGTATATGGTTTTAGATATTGTAGACACTAATTCTTCAAACTTACTATTTAAATGAGGGGGACTCCATTCCGGACTTCTACAAAGAAAAACATAATCAAAGTTTTCATAATAAATAGATTTTATATCCTCAGTATTTTCAAATGGAAATAATCCATCTAAGCTATGAATTTGGGAATCATTTCTCCTAATCCATTTTACTATTGTATTAGGACGCTCTTCAATAACTCTTCTTAACCAATTACCACAATTACAATTGTCACTACCTTGATAATAATGATAGTAGTCATGATGAAAATCAATATTTACTATCCTTAGTTGTAATAACTTTGGTAATCTATCAATAAATTTTTTTATGTATTTATGGCTATCTGCCTTTATGAAATTTTCTTTTGGAATTCTCAATTTCATTAAAAATTCCTTGAAGATATAGTAATCGTTAATTACCCCAACTTTCCTAAGTTCCGGGTAACTTAAGTACCTTTTCTTCCACATAGATTGTAACATCTTTTTAGGTAGATCATCACTACCATTGGGAAAATATAGGTCTCTTTCCTGTGATGAGGC
>Ga0209537_1001670_pt1 | contig 24270 bp, 12 predicted proteins | sample BioPla4DNA1_FD_187698 | JGI IMG/M metagenome (GOLD analysis project Ga0209537, IMG submission 187698) | Biogas fermentation microbial communities from Germany - Plant 4 DNA1 (SPAdes) (version 2) | ecosystem: Engineered > Bioreactor > Anaerobic > Digestate | place: Bielefeld, North... | reverse complement strand
CTATATTGACCCTCTATATATTTCATGATGCGCCTCACAATTATTGGTATTATGTATCCATTATATCATAAATTTACATAATTGCACCTTAAAAAGCTGATTTTGCCTAACCTTTTCGGACAGTCTGACCAAATCCGTCAACCGAAACAGTAAGAGCCAGTCCATCAGGACTGGCTCTTGTTGTATCTGGCAGCAAAAAATCAAACCTCCCGGGTTATCATGCGGACTTCGGATTTTTTATTCTGCCTGTTAAGATTTCTGCATTTATAGAACCATATCACGGGTGATCCTGTCAAGCTGAACATCGGCAGACAGCATGTTTTCATACTTTCTCTTATACAGCATCTCCTTTCCCATGGTATTCTTCTGCAATAACCATTGGTAAACCCGTATATCCAATTTCGCCAAAAAGAGGTCTAATTTCGTCAATTGTGTGTTTTGATGGTTTCAGCTGATTATAATTAGGAAGTAAGGTTACATGAAAATGAGTGATTCCCTTTGCCGGGATAACAAAAAAGCACGGTTTTACATATCCTGAGTACTTAGAAACGCGGATCGACTTTGTTTCAGGGATGGAAGAAAATGTTCTGTTAAGCGGCAGGACATAATTTTCTATCATATAGTACGAATTTTTAGCCGAAAGGGTGATTGATTGAATGATTGACAAATCTCGTGTTTTCCGGAGACTAAAAAGGAGGCTTGCCTTCATGCTGGCGGCAACCATGGTTCTGAGTCTTGTAACGGCAGTACCCATGGCAAATGTCGCTTATGCACGGAGCAGGGATAAGTGGCCGGGATATGAGCTCAACGAATATGTTGAGATTCCGCCGAAAAAAATATTTCCATATGTCTGGGGCAATCCGGATATCAACAGCGAGCTGACACCAAGCGATATCAAGGTCAATATTGATATTGAGAATACCAGGAAGGTTGATGATTTGATTAAAGCTGGTTGTGATAACTATTACAGCTATGAAAGAAGGCGTGATATAGAATACAGCTGTTTTAACAAATTCCAGCTTACAAGGGCCAATGAGTATGGAATAATTGGATTTTATAATTACCTTTACTCTGCATATTTGCCATATATCCCCGCAGCGAATACCAGGGCAGGATTAAATGGCATGGCATCAGGCGGTTTTGGACAAGGCGGTTATGCCTTTCATTTCTTTGATTATCCCGATGATACCAACAAACCCGGTGATGATGATTTCCTGTTTGAATTTTCTGTCAAGCTGGATTATTGGTTAAGAGAGGCATCACTTAAAAAAGGCAACCTTCAGGCAAGATTGGTTGTTGAGGTGCTTGATACAAAAGGGGACCATGCCAAAGCATTATTCACAGCTACGACACACGATAACGAAAACAGAGTGCTGGGCGACCTTGTACATGTAAGAAAAGATCAGGAAGGCAAATGGGTTCAGTGGACCCATAACTGGGCTGACATCCCGGTGGATACCAATATATTGACAGTAACGTTATATTCAACCGATGGATGGACAGGCGAGGGTGCAAATGACGCTGAACTCAAGATGCCTCGTGTTATCCTGAAGGATGCAAGCAAGCCGAAAGTGGAGAGTGTTACGATTCAGACAATAGGACTTCAAAAAAGTTACAATAACGTATACGACCCTTTTTGTATTGACCCAAGGTACAGGGCAAAAGTCGGGGATGTTATACGGTATGCTGTTGCGTTTGACGAACCGGTGATATGTATTGACAGTACCAGGCCTGTGCTGAATATATCAACAAACGACGGAAAAACGCTGAAAGCATATATGGATCCGAATGATAAGTATAATGATTTCAGTTATGAATATTACTTCTACTATGTCCTGCAGGAAGGCGATCAAATCAAACGTGACGGAGAAGTTGTATATATTGAAAACTGTGATGCTTTTGTTGATGTTGGGAGAAATCGGGCAGAGCCGAAACAGACCGTTTCAAAACAGCAGGTAAAAGGAAACGCCATATATTATAACAGAGGTTATAGCATAATCAATTTGAGAAATGTTGAGAACATAGTCATCTGCGACAGTGAGTCCCCGTATATTCCCGTTGAACTGCAGAAAGAAGACGGAGGTTTTGTCGCAAGGAAAATGACAAGCGAAAAATGGTCTGAAAGCTCAAATCCGGAGGTGCTGAAGGCATTCAGTACCGAGGCGAGAAACGGCATACCGGAAGGACTGAAGGCTTCGACAACAACACAGCTACGGCAGTACATACAGGATGAGGCTTACTCGCTGAACAGCAGTAATAAACCCATATTCAGAGTCGTCCTGGCCGATATGATTGACAATAAATACCTGAAACTGGCCGGTGATTCCGATCCGTTGAAGTTGAAACTGAATATCTTTGATTCAAAGAAAAATGTAATCAGCGGCAGAGATGCTTATGCAGAGCTGATAGCATACAGGTATGTGGGTCAGAACCTGGCAACACAGAACAGGTCCTACCAGGGTACAAATGAAGGGCGTACCGAACTGTATTTTGCCTATACACCGAAAGCAGAGGATTTCATGGGCCTGAATCAGATGGAACTGTATTCGGTGGATATTGCAGCTGAAATTAAAACTGTTAAAAATAAGGAAGGCAAATATGAGAGATGTTTCGTATTCGGTTCGGATTTATTCAGCAAGGAATTATCGGACTTTGCCGGCAACAAGGTTGGACAGCTGACTTTCCCGGTGGAAGCAGTCAACAGCGAAGCAGTGGCTCCTGCGGATAATTATTTCAAAATTGACCTGGCCGATCCGGATTTAAGGACGGATTTAAGCACAATGCCCGGTCCCGAACTGGTAAAAAATCTGCAGAATGTAAAACTTATATTTGAAGAAAAAGGTTCCTTGAAGAGTGCAGAGATCAAGGTATATAAACGACCGAAGGGGACAGGGGAACTGGAAGCTGTCAAACTCAGCAAGCATTCTGTAACTTTCGGTAAGCAAAACAATGACAGTTTGCTTTTTGTAAGTATACAATCCCTATCGATAAACGACAGTGATCCTGATATTTCCGACAGGTATTACATGGTATACTCTGTTGAAGATACTGCAGGGAATATAACAACTAATGAAGGCCAGGGCATCCCGGTAAATTTTGATGTACTGCCTCCTGTACCGGATGTGGGAAGCGACGGGAAGTGGTATGATGTTGACCGTAACCAAACAGGAGAATCAGCGGCTGTGACGTTCAGGCTGGAAGATGCCTCACCGCTTGCTGATCAATATTCCTATTATGTCGATTACACCAGTACAATATCCTCATATAGGGGAACACCGGCAGCAAGTACAGCGAATTCGGATCAGAGCGTTGCTGTTTCCACCGGAAAAGGCACCCGGACAAGTGTGACTGTATGGGCGAAATTTGCTGATAAAGTGGGCAATGTAATGAAAAACTACCTGAGTACCGATCCTATTGTTTTCGATACCAGGAAAATTGACGCAGAATACTACTGCGATTATTGCATGGATAGAATAAGGTACGGCATTCCGCAGAAAACCTACGATTTATATGTGAAATTGAACAAAAATCCTTTCCCAGGCGCAGGCACCAGTGCAAAGGAAGGTACGCTGGTAATCAGGTATAAATGGGTACCGGCAGCAATGGAAAACACACCCGCTGTTCAAAGGATGGACTGGAAAGAGATATCATATACCAGTGAGCAGAAGGAATGCTGATTTCACTTACTCCCGAAGGCTTCCAGCAGGAATGGCTCAAAAAACTGGGCGACAGCGGAACTGAATTCCAGGGTGAATTTAAGTGCTATGCCGAGGTTGAGCTTGTGGCCGAAGTGGACGGTGTTGAACAACTGATAAATTATGTTAATCTGTTCAGTCACAAGCATTACTTTGACAACATGAAGCCCGTTATAGCCTTTGACCTCTCCAGGTCCCAATTATCCGGTTCAGCATAGAGGATAACGGAAGCAAGGTGTCTAATGGCAGCAATATTGATTTTAACATAGATAAAACGTATTACACCTATGCAGTTAAAAGAACGGATGCATCGGGCAAGTCCTATTATGTGGATGTTTTGCCTGAGTATAGGAACAAGATCACCGGTACGGACTTCTCAGTAAAGGAAACCGGTCTTGGCGGCAGGAAAAGCACAGACGGAAAAACTATTGGCGTTGATGAAACCAGTGTTTATTTGAAGGTAACAGTACATGATAAGGCAGGCAATAAAGCGGAAGAAATAAGCAAAGCCCCGGTCCTGATAGATGTAAAGGCACCTGTAGTCAGTAATGTGGCCCCGGTTTTGCGTGATGGAGCAATAACCACGACTAGCCGGATGGGATCGGAAGACTATACGGCAGTGAAGAATTTATCCGATGTTACCGGTGTTACATTGAATATAACCGACAATACAAGTACCAACATCACTGTCACCTGCAAGGGGGGTTCGAAGACGATACTGAAGTGCGCCGAAGATGAGGCCGGCGTATATTCAGGAACCATAAGCCTTACAGAAAATGATTTTACATTAATTGAAAAAGACAGCGGCGGTGCGGAATATTATCGTGCTGTACTGACCGTATCCGATGAGGCTCAGAATACTACAAACAGCTATTTATATGTTGTTGTGGATAATACCGCTCCATATGCTAACAACAGTTATGATTCACCGTTCACAGAAAGCTATACTACTGAAAACGTTACTTTAAGACAATATATGTACATTAGCGATTATGAAACGGCTGACATGCTGAAAATTGCTCTGGAATCAAATGGAAAAGTGGATGGTGAGCCTGTATTAGTAGTCAGAGAAAACGGTTATAGTTATATTGAACTGACGTTAAAAGACAATACCACCGGAAGCGCGGGCGAACCGTCGGATGTATATGTTACTGTAACAGACGCATTAGGAAATACATCTGACAAAATTTACTTCATTACTCAGATTATTGACAGGACATCACCCGTTGTTACCATAACGCCGGCCGGTGGAAACAATACGCACGAGGGTACATTTGCCGTCACTGTTTCTGACAATAAGAGCCTGGATCGTGTCGATGCGGCTTTGATGAAGGACGGGGCAGAGCCGAAAGAAAGCGATTATTTTAGTTACATATGGCCGCAGTCAACAATAATGAAGAGTCAAGAAGGCAGCATGGAAGACGACCTGGGATATGCACCATCCTATGCAAGGTTAAATATTGAGTCAGAGAGTGATTCAAGCCTCGCAGGAAGTTTCGAATACAGTTGCCTGCCCGAAGGCAATTATACACTTTATATCCGTTCAAAGGACAAAGCGGGAAATACAACAATTACCAGGCATAACTTCAGGGCTGACAATAGCCCGCCGGAAGTGAGGGCAATTTCCTATTCACCGTCACCGGGCATGAAGACAGGTGGTTCTGTAAGCGTTTATATAGAGACCGATCAGCCTGTAACAATACAGAAAAATCCTTATTATGAAGAAGACTCTTTTGTAGAACATATAAAGGAGTTAGTCCGTGACTTTATGGTTAATGGCTTCACCTATTGGTATGATACTGACGGTGATGGTAAAGCTGAAAAGAAGAACCTCACCATTGAGGAGCTTGAACTGCGTTTTCTGAATTACTGGTGTCAGACGGCTATTTTGAGATTTAGTATCAATGAAGCTGCAGAGGAAGTGTATATTAAAACTGTAATTGAGCCTCTCCTCGGAAAACCGTATGATCAAAATGACTACGAGTGTTTTGTAGCATTGAGAACGTATCATGAAAAATATGAGGAAATAGCAAACCGCATGTATATGGATGCATTGCTGAATTCGGAGCTGGATAAAGAAACTTCTGAATATATTTCCGGTAATCCTGACGAAGATCTTGCTGAGGATATTTACCTTTTCGGTGATATATTCCCTGACGCTAAATTTTCTAATGTACCTAATTCGTCAGGTAATGCTCCTCTTTTGACAGGAAATAAGGAACTGTATAAGATGAAGGAACTCTTATGGAATTTGGGTGTTATCATCATTGATCCTGATTATTTTGACGATTTTCGTATCTGGCAGCTTGCTCAGTTAAATGATGAAAACAGACTGCGTCAGTATTATGACATGTTGAAGGCCGACGTAGAAGAGAGAGTGAACAGTTATTATGCAGAAACCGGGGAAGGCATTAACGGGGAGATTTTCAAGATCTGGCTGGAGAATTATATAGACTACGATGACTTCGATGAACTTGAAACCGAAGATGAGGAACTGTGGGAATATGCAACGGGAATAAGCCTCTTCAGTTACCCTGAGGATATTGACCTGCGCGATGCTGACACGAAAGACGTCGCAACAATCCAGGCAATGAGAGATGCAGCAATGACATTGTTTTCAAAAGAATTTGCGCATATGGGGAAAACCGATGTTGGCCTGTCCTTTGAGACCAAAAACACAGTGATATACGAAGACAATGCCCATGAAACACTGTATGCCGTTAACAAACACGGCCAGGCAACTCCTTTTGAAATCTATATTGATAATATCGATCCGGCCAATGCACCAAGCTATACGCCTGATATGGTCAAGCTCGTATACAGGAACGGGGATCAGACAGAAGATGTTACCACACATACCGTTAGGCTGGAGGACATTGACAAGGTCAGATTCATAGCTGATGCAGGAGGCAATAAAAACCTGTATTTCTATGATTTTAAACTGAACGGCAGCCCGCTTACGGTAAGCGAATCGGTATACGACGGCACAACGGTAAGTGAAGCGGTATACGGAATCGGACAGAATCCGTTCTTTATAGCGAACGAGGAACTAATCAGGGCTGATTTCCCGGACTTTGAAAATATGACTTTTTACCAGGCGTTTGAGGCTGATTTGGAAGGTCAGAACGGCATAATTACATTCAGCTACCTGGATCTTACCTTTGCAGGACAGGATGGCAAGACATACCGGGCCGACAGCTCTTATTTAGTAAACATATTTGACAGGGAGCCTCCTGAAGGGATCATCCGGTACAGTGAAAATCCGGACAAACCAACCAACAATGATATTATTGTAAGCGTCGTCAACGTCCGGGACAACAGGACGGCTGAAGGTGCGATCAAGGTTTATTATGAGGACGGTCCAGGAAGGGTTTACGATACAAGCTATACCTTCTCTAAAAACGGAAGTGTGACCTTTGTCCTTGAGGATTATGCAGGCAATACGAGTTACCTTACTGCGACCGTTACGGGGATTGACAAAACTGCTCCTGAAATCGAAGGGAAATTTTATATCGGTGACCGGGAGTATCCGGCAGTACCCGATGCCTTTGGTGTATACAAATACGACGGGCCCTATACAAACGGCAATATCACGGCAAGGGTAACCGACAGTGACTCAGGTGAAGTTTATTACACTTATGTATTTAATCATAATGAGACTATATCGGTCACTGTTTCGGATGCTGCCGGAAACAAGTCAACTATGGATTTGGGTGTGGATAAGTTTGATTCCACTGCACCGGTGCCTGATAGGTCGAGTATACGGTATTACGTGGAAGGCAGGGAATTTACGGGAACTTCGACGAACAAGAATGTAGCGGTACGGTTTGAGGTCACTGACCATGTTACATCGGATCCTTCATCCCCGACCACAGCGGTAGCTGTTTCCGGGCTGAACATGAAGATTGATGAGGTAAGGAAAGAAAACGGTGTTGTATATACAACCGAGAAGGTACAAACCGATGCCGGTCTTGTGAAATATTTGGGAGGAAACCTGTTTGAACTCGAGTTTGAGTATAACGGTACAGCAGACATCAGTTTCAGGGACGAGGCCGGAAATGAGGCTGCAATAACCATTACCGTCGACATGATTGACAAGATACCGCCGTCAGTATTAAGTGAAGTCAGGACATCTGAAAAAGGCGTGCCTGTGAATAAGCCTGTGACTATTGCCGTATACCCGGACGAACTGTGCGACGGATGGATAACAAACAATAAGGGCGATGTGCTGGTACAGAGGAGAGGTTTATCAACTGCAGCATTGACATATACCTTTGACAAGGAAAATGACGGAGACTCTAACATGGTGTGGTTCCATTTCGAAGACGCTTCAGGAAATGTAATGGAATACCAGGTAACAGCCTATGATATCGATCTGACTCCACCGGTTCTGAAATATGAGCTTGTGGCGGTGAATAAGGGCGTTCCGGTTGACAAGGTTCTTCCGATTGACAAGGACGAGGCAGAGAAACTTCTGATTCCGAAGAACGGCGTTGCCACATACAGGATTTCAGTGGATACGGAAAAAAGCACCGTGACCGGTACATCAAGAACACTTGATCAGTTTACCGGAGGGTTAATGGAAGGAGACACGGTTGAACTTATGAACCGGTCAAACGAAATGTACCATACATTTATGGAAAACGGAGAGTATATTTTCTATTACAGGGACAAGGCAGGAAACGTCAGTTACCTCACAGTACCGGTAAACTGCATAGATGATAATGAACCCGATGCACAGGTTCTGTACACCCCGGCAAAAGAAAAAGGAAACACGAAAGAGGATGTTGTAATAACGATATCACCGTATGACATTGACGCATACGGGAATGTAACCGATAATGCCTACGTCTACTGGAACGGAAAGAACTACCGGACAGAAAGCGGCAATACTTTCACATATACCGTTACCAGGAACGGCAGCTACGAGTTCATCGTTATTGATGACAGCGGGAACTCACGCAGGATTAATGCGACTGTCAGCTGGATTGACAAGGAGGCGCCGGTTATTCAGACTGAAGGATCTGCGAACATATATGTCAGCGCAGGCAGTGAAAAGGCCGATGCGGGTTATATAAAGGATGAAATACGGAAAGTTGTCATAACCGACAACATGGACGGAAACATTCCGACCGATGATGCGAGGGTAACTGTCAGTTACTACCTGGATGACGGTGTGACACCGGTAGACATTAACAGTGTCGATTTCAGCAAGGAAGGCGAATACGTGGCCGTTATCACTGCAAGGGACAGCGTGGGCAATGAAACCCGTCTGCCGAGAAAGATTACTATACTTGGAAAAGGAGACGTGCTGCCCTGCATAAATGAAGTTGAAATAATGCCGTCAAGCTACGTGTCATTCGATACGGGTGATCTCACTCTCACAATAAAGAACCTTGAAAATGCAGGTGGTACGGTATACTACACCTTTGTACAGGGCGAATATCATCCCGCCGAGCTGAAAGGCTTCAACAAGAAGGCGATTACGGCGGATAAAAATGAAGCGAAGCTCCAAACGACGGAAAGCGGAATTTATACCCTGGTTATCACAACGCAGGAGAGAAAGACCATGGTTGCATACATCTTTGTCGGGTCAAGCAGTGATGAGTAGGGGGGAAATGTTTACGCGTAAAGGTGTTTTGCAGATTGACGTGCAGGGGGAACCCTGCACGTACAAAGGTGTTTGCGGACTGACTTGAGTCGGGTCGGAAAAATATGTCAGGAGGTATAAAGGTTACAATGAGATTCATCAGGAAAATATCAGGCGTAATTGCAGTTCTTTTGATAATATGCATATTTGGTCCTGTTCCGGTACAGGCGGCAGCAGGATTAACCCCTGAAGGGGATGTGGTGATTGACAACACCTATCTGCAGGTAATTGTCAAAAAGGATGGCAAGGGTTTCGGTATAAAAACCCTTGAGGGGCATCCGCTGAAAGCGACAGACAATGATAAACCGCTTTTGTACAGCGGCAACGACGGCTTTGCCACATCTTATACCACCGTAAGGATCAAGCACGCTGACGGAAGGGTCAATGACTATATATACGGCAACTCATACGGGTTTATGGGTATGGATGGCAGGTTTGTGGAAGCACCAAGGGCAGGAAGCACCGATACTTCATTTTTCATCACCTCTGTCTGGGAGGTTGAAAATGTTGCCATCCGGCAGACCATTGAGCTTTCAAGAAATTCAGCGAACGGCGAGGCCGGGTATACGATAATCCGTTACGAGTATACGAATAATTCCGGAAAGGATCTTGACATCGGTGTCAGGATCCTGCTCGATACCCAGATTGCAGATAATGACGGGGGGAGTTTCTTTCTAAACAGCAGTTCGAATTATGTTTCACTTGAAACGGTATTTTCAGGGGAGAACGTGCCGGATAATTACCGTATTGCAGATGCGATTTCCATGCCGAGCACGCTGGCTTACGGTTCGGTTTCAGGAACCAATATAAGAAAGCCGGACATTGTCCAGGTCGGTCACTGGTTCAACCTTGCCAATACCCTGTGGGATTTTGTACCGAATACCTCCATCAACTTTGCCAGCGACTATAACCCGTACAAATATGCCGACAGCGCGGTGGGCTTTGTCTGGAACCCGGTTCGTACAGCCGCCGGTGCTTCGGGCAGGGTGGAAACCTTTTATGGTATAGGGGCATTCACAGAAACAGATACTCAGGCTGACGATATAATTATCAATGTCACGCAGGAAAAACCCCTGAAAGTCAATGCAGACGGAACGGGTTATGAGGACGACGGCAGGGTTGTTCTGAATGTGATTATTGACAATACTTCGCCCAATTCGGTAAACCTCGAAAATGTAAAGATAACGTTGAAGTTCCAGGACAAGGAATACGATGAAGACGGAAATATTGTAAAGTGGCCTGAACTGTATGTGGAATCGGGCAAGGAAGAGGATGAAGTCATCAGTGTAGGGAATATCGGCAGGGGAATGGTGTCAGGCACCATTCCGATCGTGCTGAAGGCAAAACCGCAGGAGAAGAGCATTGTACGCAAGGTTATGCTGGAGGTTTCGTATGAAGGCCAGCCGTATCCTGCCACGGCAAGCAAGTTTGTCACGCTTCCTTCAATTAAGAACAAGATGCCGTCGCTGAGCTTTGTCTCTGTAACGCCTTCAAAAATCTATTATGAAGATCCGGCTGTAGTTACGATAACCGGTGCCAAGTCTGAAGGTTCACAGGAAGCATTTTCGCTCCTCCAGGACAAAAGCGCATGGAAAGTCTATCTTGTCCGCCAGGACGATAATCTGAAGGTCCCGGTGGATACGGAAAATATCAGTATTGACGTTAAAAACAGGCAGATCCTGTTTGTAGTGGATATGGAAGGTGTCGTCGGAAGATTCAAGGTACATATGGAATTTACCGGTGAAGCCCTTCGCGGAATACCCAACTTTGTATCTTCCGGGTATGTTGAATCGGTTACTGACGAGGAGTACAAGGACAGGGGTTACAGTGTCGTAGTGCTTACCCGTAAAGGGGACAGGACTGATTTCGAGTATGAAATAAAATGTTTTTCGCAGCTTAACGCATCTGACAAACCTCCCGAGATGCAGTTCGATGACTATAAGGAGGCATTGGATGAGGAAAAGGATGAAGTTCTTATCGAGCTGAGAGGTACGTTTAAGCCCGTTCTCAATAAAGCTGAGGAAGTAGTCGGATATGACGGCCTCAAGTCATCCGACCCTGTCAATATCAACAGGATCCTTCATTACAAGAGCAATACTCCGCTGACAATCAGAAAAGAGGAAATCGGCGGCGTAGAGCATATTATAGTGAGGGGCGACGGTGATCTCAGCGTTGTAAGCGCGCTGAAGATCTGGCAGTGGCAGTTTGAAATAGACATTGATACCAGCAGGTATATGACATATGACACCGATGATTACCAGCAGACGAATGATGTTGGTTTTACCCCGCAGCTGCAGCTGCTGGGTCTGGGTTATGTTGTCCAGAACCTGCACGGCCTGTTCTTTGATCTGAAATACGGTGAACTTGGCAAAACCGACGACGGGCGGTATACGATAGATTTCGGCGGGTCGGTGTCGGTTCCGCTGGGATTTGATGCAAAAGCCTTTAAACCGGAGGCAAACACCGGGTCCGGAGGTACGTCGACCACAGATCCTTCTTCATCGGCAGGATCGGGTTCATCCTCAGGCGGTTCCGGTTCTTCGGGCTCAGGTTCCGGATCCTCTTCAGGCTCGGGTTCGTCCACAACGCCTCCGGGCTCCGGTTCATCTTCATCAGGCTCAAAATCAGTAAAACAGGCGATCAAGGACTTTTCAAACAATAATAAGGATAAAATCAATGCCTTTGACGGAAAATTTGCCGCCAGTGTTGATTCGGTGCTGTTCGGAGAACGGCCGGACAAAGAGCCGGGCTTTATCGGCGTGGCTGTTACAATAGAGTTTGAGCTACCGGAAGGCATACTGCCGGGCGGCGGAAAAGAGGATAATGACCCTGCCGTTATAGCCGGAACAACACAAGCCAACCTGACCGCTGACATGGAAGATATATCTGACGCAATGCATAAGTTGTTTGATGAGGATGATTCGACAATGACCACTTCGGGCGGCGAACCGGTAAGCAAGCCGTCCAGAAAGCTAAGCGGTTTTGAAATGGGTCTTACGATCAATACTTACGAAAACCTGTACAAACTTGCTCTCGGAGTAGGTGTAGGGCCTATCAAGTCGGCATTGAGGATAGCTTTCAGGGAAGTGGAAAAATACCCGATAATGCTCGATGAATTCTATTTCGAGATTTCAGGTTTTTCTATACCGATTATTACCCCGGTGCTGTCCCTCGGCGGCCTTGGAGGAGGATTCAGCGGACTTGCGGAAACCCTGAACGGTGGTGACGCAGTTCCACCGCTGACGATTTATGTAATGGTCATGATGAAACTGGCAGAGTTCGTCTACCTAAGGGGCGACCTGGCTGCGTCCGCAACCAATTTCGACCTGACAATAACCGGAACGCCGGTGGGATTTGACGAGATTAAATTCATGGGATACATGAGTGCCAACTGGAGCAAGGGTTTCAGGCTGACCCTGGGAGTCAATGTGAGCATTGTGGATCTTATCAAGGGCGGAGTTTCGATCAGGATTGTCACTTCACCCAAGTTCTCGTTCCTTGGCGTGGGAGAGGTCAGCCTGACCATACCGAAAATCGGTGATGTTGCGTCTGCAAAGGTCGCAATGAGCGACAAATACATAGGCGGCGCCGTAAAGATACTGATTTTTGAAGCTGGTGTGCTCTATTATTTCAAACCGGGACACTTTACATTTTCATCCTTTTCCGAGATCGACAATCTTGTGACAACGGCGATAGAAGACATGGAGACCGGTGATGATGACAAGGACAAGGCAAAGGCGATAAAGGACAGCAGTACGCAAAGTTTCCTGACCCTTGCCGAGGTAACCGATCCTTCAACGGGAGAGAAAGGTTATATGGGTTTCGGCCTTGGTGCGAAGGCCATTGCTACAACCAATAAGGACTATCTGCCCATTGACGGAAGAATCCCTTCGTTTGCCGTGCTTGAAGCCGCAGATCCGTATGTATACGAGTTTGATGTAACACCGGAAATGGCACAGGACGAGAGCCGGTATATTGTACTGAGAATTGATTATGAAAAAGGGGAAAAACCGGTTTTTACCGCCGAGAAACCTTCAGGCGGGGAATATGTGCTTGTTGAATTCGACAGAAGCCGGACACAGGAGTGGAATGACGCCCGCCATGCAAACCTCGTGTATATGAGCGAAGCCGATAAGGATTATGCATACATCACCATACCGGTCGGAGAAATAAAAGAGGGCAGATGGAAGATAACCGCGGACACCGAAATAACAGGAACCATGTTCACGATACCGCTTCCTGCAAGCATACAGAGTGTTACCGCCGGCTATGACGCGATAAATAATAAAATTAACATTACAGATCTACGGTTATCAGGAACAGATAATGTGAAGGTAAGCCTTGCACTGGTGCCTGTCGATTCCGAGGGCAATCCTGTGAAGGAAACACTTACAAATGAGGACGGAACTCCGATAACCGAGGAGTATACCGATGAATACGGACAGATCAGGTACCGTGAGGTCCGGGTTGAGCATGTCGGCTACCCGATAACCTCAGGTATGGACCCGGGCGAAATAGCAGGCAGTTACAGCATACCCGACAGTATTACAAGCGGAAGATACAAACTGAAAGTGGAAGCTGAGTCCCTGAACGGATGTATTTATACGTCAAAGATTGTTGATGACTTTATAGTTGAATTCAGCAATCCTTACCAGCTTGCAATGCCGACCAATGTCAGTCTCACGCCTGCAGGAGACGGCGGCCTTCTTCTTGAAGCCGATGTCGACAAAAATGCAGACGGTGTAGTATGCACTATTTTTGAGCGGATTGTTACAGGATATAAGACTGTAAACGGTGAAGAAGTGCCTGAATATGGTTACAGGGCATTAAAAGGCGTCGGCGGATACATTGCCGCTGAAAACGGGCATATAAGCACTATTCTGAAAGGTACCGTGACCATGACAGACAATTACGGGGTACCTGTGGACAGCGAAGGATTCATACCGGGCAGGGAATACAGCGTTAAACTCGTATCGGTCGTCAATGACCCGTCCAGCCCGTACCTGGCCAGTGAATTCACCCAGAATACCGATTATGTCACGATCCCGATACCGAAGCCGCCGGTTCTTGATGTCCAGATCACACAGGCAGGAAACGGAGAAAGGCTTTTGGAACTGACAGAGGAAAGTACAGGATACAGCTATTTTAAATCTGCCGATGAGGATATGCTGCTGGCCTATACGATAACAAACCCGGACACGACGGATCCGAAACTGTGTTCGTTTGAAACCGAAGTATATATTGATGACATGCCCTTCGGAGACATAATACAGAACAACGAAACCGCCGGGTATAAAGGATACGCGAAATTCAGCCTTACCGACGGGGAGCATTACGTGAAACTGGTAACCAGGAACGGGTATGGCGACAAGAATGTTTACAGTACTAAAATCGTTGTTGATGCAACGCCGCCCGATCTGAAGCTGGAAAAACCTGAAGTCGGTGAGCTTATCAATGCAGATGAAGGCATAACCATTTCGGGGCAGACCGAATATGGTGCAAGGATTTCTGTACGCATAGACAGCGGAGAGGAATATGTACTGACAGGCGCCGATATTAATCCCGACGGGTCTTTCAGCGTAACAAGGCCTGTAACTGATAAAGGGAAGCTCGAATACAGTGTCCTGGTTAAAGCGGTTGACAGTTCAGGACACGGGACCGAGGCCGTTGTAAGGGTCAATAATGAGAAGCTGCAGTCAATGAGAAGTATAAAACTCAACCCCGTTGTGAACAGTAATTCGTCCGTTGTAGAAATCTATGCTGTCGCGCAGGATGAAAACGGAAAGGATTTGTTCCGGATACCGAAGTCTAATCTTCAGTGGCAGCTTTATACCGATGAAGGAAACATTCGCCTGGATACCCGCAGCGCAGAAAATGTGATTCTCATGCCGGGCTCATATACCGGTGACTACGCTGTATCCGCAACCTGGGAAATCAGGGACGATTTCAGCCTTACCGATGTCCTGATGAAGTCGGACATAGCAAGCGGAGATGTGAAACCTGAACCCACGCCGGGTTCGGATGAAGATTCGGGCTCCGGACAGGGAAGCTGGGAACCCACGCCTGGCAGCGGTATCTATTGGGACGTTTATTCAGCATTCCGGAAGGAAATGAGCGGCAAAGCAGCCATATGGGCAATTCCTGTTTATCCGCGGACCGACAATAATATCAACAGGGACGGCCTGAAAGTAAGCATTCCGGTGCAGAGCCTTGTTCAGTCAGACTACATTGTACTGGGAAAAGATCCCGATACCTCAGGGTATGAGTCAACCCTCGGGAAAGGCATGAGATTCGTGTCTGATATCGTTCAGTTCCAGGCAGTCAGGCATGACAACGCGTTACCCGGGCAGTATACCGTGACGATACCATATAAAGCATCGGAGGTATCCGATTTGTTCGGCATCAGCGTATATGCTTACAGCGAAAAACTGGGCGGATGGGTTAAGATAATAAACAGCGAGGTTGACCCGATTAACAGTGCAGTAACGTTTACAAGCCAGTATTTCGGAAGATTCGCAGTCATTGAAGACAGCAGGACCGTTGAGTTCAAGGATGTTGACAGCTTGATGTGGTCGGCATCAAGAATAAACGCACTGGCACTGGCCGATGTCATCAACGGATACTACGGAAACGACGGACTGCTGTACTTCGCGCCGAAGAGGGAAATCACACGCGGTGAGTTTATTAAGCTGCTGGTTGCTTCAACAGGTGAAGCGCTCGATTCTGACATGGATCTGTCAATGTTCAGCGATGCGGGCACCGTGCCTGAATGGCAAAAACCGTATATCCGGAAGGCGGTTGAAAAGAGCTGGCTGAAAGGAAGAGCAACTGCTGACGGCAAACTGCTACTCGCGGTGAACAGCCCGATTACACGCGAGGAGGCATTTACACTGATTTACAGGGTCTTCGCCGACAAAGTGCCCGATGATGTGGAAAAAGCCGGGTTCGTGGATATGGACAGTGTTTCGGCTTATGCAGTTGATGCCGTAAACTACCTGGCCCAAATCAATATTCTTTCGGGAGACGGCACGGGAAGAGTCCTTCCGAAGAACAATATCACCCGGGAGGAAACGGCCAAGGTATTGTATGAATGCATCAGGTGGGTTGCCTATAAAAAAAGATAAACGGGTACTTCGTAACGTTGGACATCAGATCGTACCGATACGCATTAATGCCGGAGGTCCCATGAAAAATAGGCCCTCCGGGAGTATACAGAAATACCCTCGGACTGGTTAACTAAGCTATAATAACAGATAGCCTGCATGTTAAAAATATATATAGTCAAAATATATTAAAGCCTGTATCGTAAATTTTATGGTAATAAACGATACAGGCTAATTCTTTTTTAACTGTTTTTTCCGGGCAAATAACTTTAAATGTGAAAGATTCACCTCCGCTGCAACCAAATACGGAATTGTTCCTGTAGTCAATGTATGTATTATATTTTACCGTCGGGTCCTGCTGTAGCCGTGAAACCTATTCCGTTGCTTCCATGGCTTCAGAAAAAGCAGGTACTCTGAAAGAACACCCTGACGTCAGGTACGGGGTTCCTTATTATATTTTCCGCGTATCGTAGTAATTCCGCTCATAATGAGATACACCGCTACAATAATCGAACCGATCAAATCAACATACAGTGAAGCAGGTGTTCCCGGTGCTATTGTAACAAATGCCAATGCTGTTACAACGCAGGTATCAACAAGGGATTTTGCACGGTAGAGACTGCTTTGTGCAGAGAGTATTGCATTTGGTTTTTCGCGGTTCAGTTTCCTGTAACGCAGCCAGAACCATGAGTTGGTTATAGCGCCCAGCAAAGCTATAACCAGGCCGGGAATAACATTGCCTTTCTCCGGGCCGGAAGACAGTATTGCCATGATAATCATCGCCGTTCCTGACAGGCACATAGCCGCACCTACACACAAATTAGCATTACGTTCGAGTTTTTCCTTACGCGAAGCGTCAAAACCGTCATTCCTGTTTATGATGCGGAACACTGCCCACGATACGATTAATGCTATAAGTTCCGATGTCCGGCGAATAAAATCGGCAAGCTGAGTGGATGAACGGCCGTAAATCAGGGAAATCCCGATTACCAGGGGACCGGGTGAACTCAGTAATACCGAAGCGAGGAGCGTGCGTTCTCCGGATTTCTGCTTCAAATAATCAATCCTCCCCATAAATAAATCATTGCTATCAACACTGCAGCTGCTGCCAGGGGACAGGTTATTGTGTCCATACCGTTCCTTGTATAAAGCTCAACCACCGCGCTTACCGCTGCAGTAATTACTGCGGTCAGAACAGCACCGTACCATTTCAGTGAACCGTGTACGATCAGCACAACCAATACCGCGGCAAAGGAAACAGCAAACATTGCAACAGTGCCTTCAACGCTTTTGCGGCCTTCAACAAGTTTACCCTCAATATGGTGTTTCCCGAAATGTTTTCCAATCAGTGCCGCTGCGGCATCGCCCAAACCCCAGGCAAGAACCGACGCTATTACAAGGTATTTCTGTCCAAGCAGGCCCCAGCAAACGCAAATCAATACTGCAAACATTGAAAACGCTGCAATAAGGCTGCGCTTGATTTCGCCCGGTTTGCGCTCTGTAAGCAGTTCGGAATAGGTTTTAAGTTTGCGTTCCGCAATCGCAAGAATCGGAAAAACCATAACAACGAAAACCATTGTCCCGATTGCAGATATCCACCAGGTATTGAATGCATATACCCAGACAAACACGGAACATAAAAGTATCATGTGCAGGATCTTGCGGAATACCTCGGTGGGCAGTACAAGGCGCCTGAATGCAAGTGCGGTTATTATAGCAACCACGAAATAGGCGAATAATATTCCATAACCTCTTAAAAACTCGATTAACATTAAAAGGCCCTCCGCTAAGAAGTTTAGCTGACAAGTATTGTTACAGATTAATTATAGGTAATGATTACTGACAAATCAACCAAATACAATGCAGCGGCGCTGTACCCATTAGTATGACCGAAGTTAAGCATTCTTTCGAACAAATACTTTTGAATCCGTCTGAAAAAACATACTGAAGAGCTGAAATTCACCCCGCTGGAAGATAAAGCTGACTTCTCGTCAAAATATACAAAATTATATGTTGACATGCGGGGATAATATGTTATAATGATTGTAGCATGTGAGATGTAAGTTGTGCTACAAGTTAGCCAAATTTCACAGATTACTTGCATACATAAGTGGAATATTTCCATTCCCAATATATTGCAGAAAGGAAACGTGAGTAATTATATGATTGAGAAAATAAACAGAATCAATGTCGTTGATTATGTATTTGAAAGTATGATGAATATGATAGCGTCCGGGGAATGGAAAGTCGGCGATAAAATACCATCCGAGAACGAGTTGAGCGAGAAGTTCAATGTAAGCCGAAACTCGATCCGACAAGCCATACACCGCATCTCAGCTCTTGGCCTTCTTAAATCAGTTCAGGGTGAAGGCACTTATGTTAACCAAATAGATTTATCATTTTATATGAACATACTGATTCCGCATGTCGTCCTTGGAACGGATAATGCAATTATGCTGTTTCAACTGCAGCGGGCTATCCAGGTGGAAAGTGCACATCTGGTGTGTGAGAACCGTAGCGATGAAGAAGCTCGCAGGCTGCTGGAACTGGTCGATCAAATGAAAGAGTATTACAAAGCCAAAGATGAAACCGGCTACCTTAATGCAGACCTTGATTATCACTCTTTGTTTGCTGAAATGACCAGGAATACGTTATTCGTAAAACTTACCGACATAATAAGACATATGCTTTATTATACATTGCGGGATGTTGTTCTGCAGTTTGATTGCGTAAAAAGTATCAGTTTCCATGAGAATATTGCAAAAGCAATTATTCGCCGTGATCGTCAAACAGTCATAGAGTTGATGGAAGGTCACATGGATGATGTTATCGAGATGATTGCAAATTTACATACATCAGAAAATTCTCAAAAAAAAGCAGTGATCAATAAATAAAGCAGAAAAATTGATTTACTGCTTTTTTTGTGGCTTTATCCGGACAGAGATAACATGTTTTTTGGTTATCTCCTGGGATATGTTGCGCTTTTTTTGGTTATCTCTCAATGAAGAGATAATATAAATATTTTTAAATTGGGGGGGTCTACCATGAAAATCAGGAAAGTGTTTGCTTTCGTCCTGGCACTGATTATGCTTCTATCCATCAGTGCATGTAACGGCGAAACTGCGAAGGACAGCGGTTCTTCAGGAAATCAAAAGGAGGGGGAACAAAAAGCGGCATTCGGAATGGCTGATCCTGAATCTTACAAAGCCACTCTTACCATGTGGTCGCATACTTCAGATCAGCCTAATTTCATGATTAAACACTACAACGAAGTCTATCCTAATGTGAAAATCAATTTCGACGTTATTCCGGGTAATGAACATCAGCACAAAGTTCAGGCCGCAGTAGCTGCAGGTGTTGACGTCCCGGATATTTACACGGTGAAAACGGATTTTATAAAGATGATTGCCAACTCTGACAAGTATTATGACAATCTTCTTGCAGAACCTTATAACGCCTCTCATCTGCTGGATAATCTTGAACCGTACACAATAGAATTAGGCAGTGATGAAAATGGCGGATTGCGTGCATTGACATGGCAGTGCCCGGTTGTTGCAATCTATTATCGCCGTAGTCTTGCCAGGGAACTTTTCGGCACAGACGATCCTAATGAAATCTCCAAATTATTCAAGGATACGGATTCTATAGTTAAAGTAGCACGTCAAATCAATGAACTGTCAAACGGTGAAATAAAAATGATAGGTTCCTTTGATCAGCTTCGTCCGATCTATGAAAACAGCATGTCGGATCCCTATGTAAAAGATGGTGTGATAAATATTGATCCCATGCTGATTGAGTACTTTGAAACCGCGAAGATTCTGTACGACGAAGATCTGGATCAGAAGACCAAGAGCGATAATCCGAATTTCTCGGCACTTATGGCCGAAGGCAAAATCTTCTGTTTGATTTCTGCCACATGGGCACTGAATTACCAGTTAATGCCGGTATATCCTGATACCGAAGGCGACTGGGGGCTTGCTTCTCCGCCGGTACCAGGTACTATGGGAGGCACATGGATGGGAATCTATCCGGGCACGAAGCATAAGGAAGAGACATATACATTTATAAATTATGTTTTCTCGAATGAAGATTTCCTCTTTAAGTATGCGACTGAGCTTGGTGACTATGTTTCAAATCCCAAGGTTCAAAAGACCATTGCAGCACTCCCGCCTGAAGAAACTGCTAAACTGCCTGTTTTCAGATTCTGCAATAACCAGAATGTTTATGAATTCTTTAACAACGAACTGGCAAAGGGTGTCAGGGCTGAGCTTTTCACTGATTATAACTACAACATTACAAATACGGGAATTCTGTTCTCAGCAATTGATATGTATATAACCGGGCAGAAAACACTTGATGAAGCAATTGCTCAGTACTGCGATGACCTGATTGCAATTTATCCCGACCTGAAACGCCCGTAATTAGGTACTGTATTTTCCCGGGTTGGTTGCACCTGCATGCCGGGTAAACCGATTTCGGCTTCAGTATGGGTTACGGTTCGATGCTGAAGAAGATTTACAGAATGCCTGCGGTACGTTAGACACAACGCAGTATAGGCGCTGAACCGCCCGAGTTATCGCACGCAAATCATGTAAGCGCTCATTGATTAATTAGGTAATGGAAACGGCTGCTCCTGTTGCTGTTGACGGAGCAGCCGGATAAAAAAGCCCGGCGGTTCTGTAAGCAAAGTTTCACCCGAATGGAAGGGCAGAGTTTCCAATATGGTTGGACATTCGGATATGAATTATAAAAAGTAAGTTATTGCCGGACATTCTGCCTGTAAGGAAAACAGGGCAGAACCATGCCAATGATTAAAATATAAGAGGAGAGAAAGAAATGCTGATTACAGGAAGAACTTCACGTCTTAATCATAAATGGTCATTTGACGAATGTGTTCGTTTTTTTAAAAAGGTCGGATTCGACGGAATAGAATTCTGCTTTGAGGACTACTATTTTAACGTAAGGCCCGATTATGCCGAAAGGTTTTTTGCAAGACATGCAAGAGAGTTATGCGATGAACTGGGTATGGTTATCGGTTCGGTCGGAAATCATATGGATTATGTATATGATGACGACAATTTTGAGCTGATTAAAAAGACCATACCGGTTATGCAGGAATATGGTACGGACATACTGATAACCGCAACTCCCGATTTAAAACATTTTCATAAATATCACAGACGCGAAGAATATACCGAAAGGTTTGAAAAACGCCTGAAAGAGCTTCTGGAACTGGCATCCGGTTACGGCGTTAAAATAGCCATTGAACCTGAAGTTCATAACCTGATTACCACCACTAAGGATTTTCTTAATTTATGTGAGAAAATGGGGTACGATAACCTGGTCTGTAATTTTGATGTAGGCCATGCTTTTCTTACTGACGAGGATATGTTCGAGAGTATAAAACTTCTTGGAAATAAAATAGTACATGCCCATGTTGAAGGTATGAACCGAGGCGAACACACCCATTTGCTGCCGGGTGACGGTGACATGGATTTGCCGGCTGTAATCCGGGCCATGAAAGATGTTGGATTCAACGGTGCAATGGCACTGGACATATATATTTATGAATATGACGAATATGCTGAAGAGTCAGTTCGCAGACTGAGGGAAATGCTGTAAGAATTTTTGGAAGACATTTCTCATATTCCATGTTCCGGGTTTGAAATAAATATGAAAATTACAGATTTGGCTTTGTAAAGTTAACGGAAAGGGGTTTTGCGATTGTTCGGTAATCGTTTTACAACCTTGACAATACCGGTTCTGAACCCCTTTTCGGTCTTCACATGGCTGAATGGATCAAAAAATAATGACAAATTAAAGACTTTAATATTTCTGTTGACTGAGACCTTAGAAGATTATGTCACCAGGGTATGCAATTAATCAGTCGCTGAAGGAGGGGAGAGAGGTTTATGTCGGGAGCAGATAACAAGGTTGAATCACTCCGTAAAGGAATATTTCGCAAATACATGAATAAGGTTATCTCCTCAAAATCTGATTATGGCAGAACAGGTTTGCTGTTTGTTTTGCCTTTCATGATCGCCCTTGTAATAATGAGGATTTTGCCGATGATCTACACCATTGATCTTAGTTTTTATTCATGGGACGGCTTAAACGAAAGGGTTTTTGTCGGACTGGACAATTACCGGCGGCTACTGCAGGATAAAGACTTCTACAAGGCAATTTACAATACTTCTTTTATATGGTTTTTGAATATCTTTTTCCGCCTGGGAGTAGCCCTGATTTGTGCTGTTGTCTTCGCTCAGTCACATTTGCGCGGAAAACAGTTTTTCAAAGCGGTTTATTATTTTCCGAACCTGGTTACATCGTCATCCGTTGCAGTGTTTTCATACCTTGCCCTTGACTACCAGAACGGGTTTATAAACCAGATCCTGCTGAAACTTGGTTTTTCAAAGAAAATTGACTGGCTGCATATACCTATATTGGCCCAGTCCTCGGTTGCAGCAATAATCTGGTGGATGTGGTTCGGGTATGCTACCATTCTGTTGACCACAGGTATTCTGAGCATTCCCAGGGATGTAATAGAGTCTTCGATCGTTGATGGCGCCAACGCCTGGAAACGTTTCTGGAAGATTACCATGCCGCTTCTGAAGCCAATCTTCACGTACGTATTTATAACATCATTCATAGGCGGGTTACAGAACTTTGAAATACCGACACTTCTGACAGACGGGCGAGGAGCACCTGATAAATCGCTGCTTACAATGGTTATGCAGTTGTACAATCTCACCTATAAGAACTTCCAGTATGGGTATGGTGCAACATATGCTGTAGCGTTGTTTATTATAATAGCCACCGTCAGTGCTTTTACTTTCCGGGTAATTAACGGCGGGGGAGATGACAGGGGCAGAGGAGGCGCGAAATAAATGAAGGATCTTAAAAAGATGACAGGCAGGTTTATTCAATATTTTCTGCTGATGCTGCTTGCAGCCATATGTATAGTACCGTTCTATGTCATGCTGATAAATGCGACAAGGACGAATGCCCAAATATCGGTATCTATATCGTTCCTGCCGGGCACTAACCTTCGTCAAAACATTAAAAACATGAATGAAACGATTAATATGCTGGTTTCATTCAGAAACAGCATAATAATATCATTGCCATCGACAATTCTTGCCGGATATTTCGGGACAATGGCTGCCTATGGTTTCTCAAAATTCCGTTTTCGCGGTCGAAACCTTATGTTTGCAATAGCCCTGGCAACAATGATGATTCCAATGCAGCTAAGCCTTTTGGGTATATACCAGGCTTCAGCGAAGCTGAAACTGCTGAACACATATTGGCCGATAATTCTGCCATGGATTGCGAATACAGCTACCTTGTTCTGGCTCCGTCAATATATAGACAGCACCATCGACAACGGGTTTATCGAGGCAGCCCGCATTGACGGTTACAGCGAGTTGGGCATATTTCACAGAATAATACTTCCTCTTTCCCGCGAGGGGATATTTACAATTTCGATATTTAACTTTGTTCACGCATGGAATGACTATATATCTCCGGTATTGTTCGTCTCGAAAAATGCAAGGTTTCCTCTGTCAGTTGCAATTGCAGTTGTCAAGGCAAAAGACTTCCAGGATCAGGGTGCTATTTATGCAGGAGTTGCAGTATCTGTGCTTCCAATATTGATAGTATATTTGTTTTTAAACTCCAGGATTACCGGCGGTCTTACAGCCGGCGGCATAAAAGGCTGATGACGCAAGATCCGGAGAATTGCTGCGGGAAAAGATTGGGTTTAGCTTTTTAAGCCTTAAATTTGGCAGAAATAATTAAAACATTAAAACGGGGGGTTTTTATA
>Ga0209537_1001659_pt1 | contig 24361 bp, 19 predicted proteins | sample BioPla4DNA1_FD_187698 | JGI IMG/M metagenome (GOLD analysis project Ga0209537, IMG submission 187698) | Biogas fermentation microbial communities from Germany - Plant 4 DNA1 (SPAdes) (version 2) | ecosystem: Engineered > Bioreactor > Anaerobic > Digestate | place: Bielefeld, North... | reverse complement strand
ATTATTTTTTGTCAATAGCTTTTTTGGAAAATTAATAAAATATTTAATAAATATTTTATAATGATAGTCTCCAACATAGAAAAAGATGCGAGGAGTGCGTGTTCTCAAGCCTTCAACTTATTTTAGCAAAGAAATTCCTCAAAATACTCTCCCAAGTTTTAGGTTTAGCTAATTTTAAAACCTTCCCCATTTTGAATCCCTTTTTTATGAGTAACGGCTTCAGGAGTTAGGAAAGGCAAAATGAAAAGTAAAAATGGCTGAAATTGGTTTGGAAAAAAAATGGAGCGGAAAACGGGATTTGAACCCGCGACCCTCGGCTTGGGAAGCCGATGCTCTACCACCTGAGCTATTTCCGCTCTTATACACTAATATAATAACATGAAGAATGTTTTTTTCAAGTATCCGAATTGTCTCAACTAAAAATCTCGACACAAATCATTCTATTTGCAGGCTATCCTCCTTAAGCTGAAGGTGGAATAGGGCTCGCATTATAGTTCTATAGTTGACTACAAGAAAGTAGGTAAGGGAAGGGTTTTTGAGAGAAGCATTTTTTAAGAAAAATCACCCTCACCCTACTCCTCTCACTCCGAGGGCTTCTCTTTTTGTCATGCCTGAAATTTAGCGAGGCATCCATGTTTTTTAAATACTGTGGACCCCTGATAAAACCATTCAGGGGTGACAAACAAGGGGTAATAGAGGCATTCAGGGAATCCACCCCCCACCGTCATTCCCGAGATCTTCAATCGGGAATCCATGCTTTTGCTTTTTTCTTTTTGGAACCATAGGAGCATCTCCTCCCATTATTTAGATTCCTCGTAGAACCGCTCAGGAATGACCTCTCCCTCCGTCATTCCCGAAATTCAGGCGGGAATCCACTGAGGAAGATGTTTCCCCTTCCTCAGTGGTCTTTTAATCTTTTAATCTTACGCCGTTAGGCTGTTTTCTCTTTTTCTGTTGACATCACTATTATAATATCTAAGGATTGGAGAGTGATAAATTGATTAAAGCAATTATTTTTGATATAGATGGAACCATTACTGACACCAACCCTCTATTCTTACGGAGCATCTCTCAAACATTTCGGGAGTTTATGGGGGTTGAGAAGCCAGAGGATTTTTTTGTTTTTACTGTGGGCATCCCCAGCCCTGAGACATTAAAGGCTTTGAATATTCCCCCCGAAATGGAAAGAGCTTTTGTGGCTCGCTGGCAGGAATTAATTCGGGAAGGTATGAGGGAAGTACGACTTTTTTCAGGAGTTAGAGAAGTAATAGAAGAACTGCACCAGGAAGGGCTAAAAATGGCACTGGTTACTTCTAAGATTCGCTCTGAAATGTCTTATCAGTTTGACCACTTCATGATAAACCATTTTTTTGAAACTATAATTTGTGCTGAGGATACCCCTCGTCCTAAACCTCATCCCGACCCTCTTCTCTTGGCTCTGGATAGATTGGGGGTAAAGAACAAGGAAGCTATTTTTATAGGTGATAGCATTTACGATATTCAAGCAGCAAAGAAAGCTTTGATTCCCTTTGCTCTGGCTTCCTGGGGGACACTGGAGCTGGAGAAAGTTCTGGAGCTTCACCCCGAATTTGTGTTAGAAGAACCGGAGGACATTGGAGAAATAGTGAGAGGAGAGCGAGATTTAACTCCGGCACTTTGAATTAATTAACGGATAATGAAAGCGTTGGAAACTTTTCTTTCTCCCAGAGGGTCAGAAGGTTGATTAAGGATTTGACCTTGAAGATAAAAAGTTGTGGAGCCTCCGCCATCCAGGTTGAGCGCGTTAACTACCCGGTAATTTTTCAATTCTTCTACTAATTCGGGAATAGTTAGCCCCACGCTATGAGCAGGATTTCTGCCATCCACCACTAAAAAAAGAATCTTTCCTTCTTCAGTTTGGGCAATGACAGTGCGAGGATTTTTTTCAGTTACTATTTTTTCGTTGAAATTACCGAACGGTCCCGGCTGTCCATTTCGGAAAAGAAGAGGGCCAGAACTTAAAATGTACCTTACGTCTTTCCATCTCTCCCAATCCTCATCTTTAGGGTATATCGACATTTTGACTTTAACTGAAGAGCCGGGGATGAGATTTTTCCACATCCACTGGCTGGCTTCTCCCCTGCCTTGTAAAATAAACCCATCAGTGGGAATAACCGTTCCCCCCTGGCTACTTTTAGTTTCTATAACTTTTCCTTTAACTATAATACTTTCTATTCCTTCTTGCTTTGGAGTTTTCTCCCCTAAGAAATGGTCGTAAAAAACTAATTCTTTTCCATTATTACGGCGATTGATTCCGGTAATGGAATAAGTGGCACCATTTTGTGCCTGTGCCTGGGCTTTAAACTTTAGCTCTCCGAAAAGCAACTGGTTATTTTCGGTGATACCGACGCTATACCACCCTTCTTGAGGCTCACTGAGGATTCTCCCATCTATCATTAGAGTTCCTAAAGGATCGCCATCCTGGGCAAAGAAACCTGCATTTACAGCAAAAATTGCTCCTTTTCTTTGGGCAATTTCGCTGGTTTTTTCTTTCTCTAACACTTTATCTTGAGCCAGGGCTATTTCTAATCGGAGAGGAGAATTAGGGTCAAACAGCAATCCCACGCTGAAGAAAGGTCCCACAGGAGTGGTAGGGGTAACAGTTGGAGTAGCGTCTGTTGTTATTTGATAAGATACAAAGCCCTGCTTTTGTAAACGAGCACTAACTTGAGAGGCCTCCTCTTTAGAGTAGGGACCTATTCTTACTTTGAAGAGGTCTCCCTCCTTTTTCACTTGAGCTGTTGTATACCCCAGTTCTTTGAGCCAGGTAGCTGTTCTCTCTGCTCTCTCCTGGTCTTGAAATGCTCCTACTTGGAGCATTACCTGTCCACTTAACGGTCCTTTTGCCTGTGTGGTTTCTAAACTGGGAGAAGGAGAGAACCCTTCTTTCTTTACTAAGAGGGTAATATACTGATTGATAACTTTCTCCCTTTGCCAGCTTACATCTCCCCGGGCATAGCGGGATATCTTTTCTTTTAGTTGAAGGAATTCACTTTTAGTGAGGGGGTCTTTAGGTCTCAGCTTCCCTGTGCTATCTCCCTGGAAAAGGGGAGGCTCTAAAGTACAGGCAAGAATCATCCACTTCTGGTCTTCGGAAGAGAGGTTGGATAAATCAGAAAAGGCAACGCTTTTTGTATCTACAAAGGAGAGCAAGTCTTGATAAGAAAGAGCCTGGATCACCATTTTTGCTGCTTCAAGACGGGTTATGGGCTTTTCTCCTTCTCCAAAATCAGGAATTCTTCCTGAAGGAAGCTGGAGAAGGCGAGTTAGTTCTTGAGAGAAATCTCTCCAGGCCACAACATCCTGAGCCTGTACAGAAACAGAAAATAAGGAAAAAATTACCAGTAAAAGAAATATTAGCTTTAATTGTTTCTTTTTCATTTCTGTGATTAGTTTAGCAAAAGTACTCAAAAAAGAAAAGACCAATTGTCTTTTTGATGGTTTTAAGCTAATTTTATTAGCTCTTTCCTTTGCCATTCCACTTATAAAAATCTCACAAAGCCCAGAATCCTTATTAAAATAGCGAATTTATGAGATATTGTGTAAAATACGAGGGAGTCGAAATAGAAGCATTAAGCGAGACAAACGCCAGGGCAAAACTTGTTGATTCTCTTTTCACGAGATAGGGGGGAGAAGACCTCTTCTGTAGCGAGGAAATCGATAGAATTGCCTCAGAAATACTGAAGTCTGCAAAAGTTCTGTATGTAGCGTAAAATTGTTGTGGCACAAGAAATGTAGCTAAATTTAAGTTTACAAAAGAGAGTTGAAAGGAGATTGATGATGACATGAATAGCCCCGGAGAAGAGCTTCTCGATTTTATGGTTGCGAATGCTATTTATCCTTTTTGCAGCAAAAAGGGAAAGGTTTTTTTGAGATGTTCTAAGAAAGGGATACTAACCGAAGGGAAAAAGAAAGAAATCATTGAGCAATTGAATATCGAAACAGGTGATGAGTGCGAAACATTGAGAGAGGAAATTAAAAAACAGGTAGCAGAGCGTCGTACAACTCGTCCTATAAAAGAATGGATAAAAGAAGAAAGGCCGAGAGAAATGCTGGCGCGGCTGGGAGCGGAAAATCTGCCGTTATCCAAGCTTCTGGCAATAATTTTGAGAACAGGGAAAAATGGCTCGAGCGCTGAAGAGCTGGGCCAGACCTTGCTTAACCATTTTGGGTCACTAAGAGCGATAGATGCAGCACCAATTTCTGAACTATCTAAAATTGAAGGGATTGGTCCCGCTAAAGCAGCTCAAATCAAAGCATCGCTGGAGCTGGGTAAAAGGCTTTTCCAGGAAAGAGCCTCAACCCGGAAAAAATTAACCAGGCCAGATGATGTAATTAGCTATGTTTCTGAATATTATGCTCCTTATCTGAGGGACAAAGAAAAGGAATTTTTTAATGTAATTCTCCTGGACATTAAAAATAAACCCATTGATAATGTTGAAATAAGCAAGGGCAGTGTTAATGCGACTATTGTTGACCCTAAGGAGATTGTCAGGGCTGCATCTTTAAAGTCTGCATCTTCTGTAATCCTGGTCCACAATCATCCTTCAGGGGAAACCACCCCCTCCCAGGATGATATTGAGTTAACAAATCGTATTGTATCGGCGTGCGAGCTTCTGGGCATAAAGGTGTTAGACCATGTAATCATTGGCAAAAATATAGAAGATTTTTACAGTTTCGCAAAAGAAGGATTGATAGGGTGAATCAAAAATCATAACCGCGGTATAGAAAAATGGATCTACTTAAATAAAGGGGTGCTAACCCTTCGAGCTTACCCCTGCTCCTTCAATGAAAATTGGTTGCCCTAAGGCTCTTTTTTTATCGCTTTTCCTAATCACCACTACTCTTATGTAGCCCTCATCTCCTTCAACAAAATAGGTATCTTCCTTGACTCCTCTGATTACCCTTCTTTTCACTCCCCCTTTTGCAATCCACTCGATAGTGGCCTCTCTACTTGTGGAAGCCACAATTTTATCAGGATAAACTTTTACTGAGAGGTCCGGCCCTTCGGTAGAATAGAAGTGGCCGTTCCGCAAGGCGGCAATGATGCTATCTTCCCGCAAATCGGGAGCTGCAACTACTACCCAGGCTCGATTCGCTTCCCTGGCTATAGAGTGGCAATCATCTCCTGCCATCCCCCAGATTCGATACCCTCGGGTCAGCAAAGCGTCCCATTTATTCTCCGAATTAGTTCTCCATCTTTTTGCATTAATTACCTCTATACCGCAAGCTCCGGGTACAGATAATAACTCTCTCAAAGTCCACCCACTGAACAGAGGCCATCGGTTAGGATGAGCATAAATCGCTACCCCTCCCTCCTTTTGAATATGGTCAATAATTTTATCCGGCCGCATCTCGTCAGTTTGGTTTTTCACTCCTATTCCCAAAATGTGCCCTGAAGAAGAAGATTTTTCCACCCCGGGAATAAATAGAATCCCGGGAACTGTAGGAGCTTTTGTTATCTGATCATGGTCGGTAATCACCACAAAGTGGTATCCCAAAGCCTGGTATGCCTCCATTACTTCCTGCAGAGTATCATCACCATCTGACGCTTGAGTGTGACAGTGGGTTTGCCCCTTAAACCGAAAGTCTTCTTCTGGATAAGGGGAATAAATAGTAAATCGGTCAGAATGGATGGGTTGTAAATCAAGCAAATAATCAGGAGAAGATGCTTCAAGCGCAAAAAGATAGTCACCCTCGAGCCTGAACCCGTATCCAAGCAAAAAGCCAAGCAAGATAAAAACATTTACTTCCACAAACCAACTGCTTTTAATCAGCTAAATCCTCCTTTCAGATGATGTGGCAGACACACCGATTCAGTAACTCTCTTCCATAACAAGACCGTGTATAAAATAACACAGAACAAATAAATTATTAGAGCGCAAATAACGAACAAAACAAAAACTCATTTTTATAGTATCCCGTAAAAACCTTTCATAATTAAAGCATAACGGAAGAAGAAAGTAGCCACTAATAAATATATCAGGTTAAGAGAAGAAAAGGGGTTTTCTGATGAGTTGTTTCTGGCTAAAAATGGCACTATTTGAAATTGGATGGGAAAAAGAGACCTAAAACAATAATGAAAAGAAACTAAATACCCCCACAATGAATTAGCATTGTATTTGTCTTTGGAGAAAATATGGCACCCGCAAAGCCTGTCGTGACTATAAAGGAGAAAACATACCCCTCATAACCCCAAAAAAACAAAAGACATGTTCGAGGGTCATAATGACCTCTTGGTGGTTTGTCACACGATGATTCTACTGCATGGAAGGAAAACATAGTGCCAAGAGGGACATTACCATGGGCTTTACGGTTAACTATAATTAATTTCTCTATGATATAATAAATCATGATCAATAGTAGTCGGTTTTTTCGTTTTAAACTGCAACAATCAAGGGTTTGGAGCTAAAAAAGATAATGAAGAAGAAAATTAAAATTCTCCATACTGCTGATTGGCATTTGGGCCTGGTATCCTGGAAAACCCGCCGGGAGGTAGATAGAGGAGAGGAACAAAGAGAAGCTCTGGAAGAGCTTATAGGGGTAGCAGAGAGAGAAAAGGTAGACCTCGTGGTTCACGCTGGAGACCTTTTTCACAGTTCTCATCATCCCGACAAAAAAACCATCAAGCTGGCTGTGGATACCATTTTACGTCTGGTGGATATCGCGCCTTTTGTGTGGGTGATGGGCAATCATGATTGGTATGCTATAGAAGGGTTGAAAAAAATTTTTCCTCCTCAAGCTTACATCATCCGTGATTATACTCCTCGGGAAATAGAGGGCATCCCTGTCACTGTTTTTCCTCTTCCTTACGTGAGTCTGGCTCGCCTTTTGGGTGATTACCGGGGAGATGAGATCCAGGATCGAGCTCGAGAGCTACTGAGACAGGAGATGAAAAAGTGGGAAAGAAGTTTTCTTCCTGATCGCTGGAACATCCTGGTAGCTCATGCTACGATTGAAGAATTAGCCCGATACGCTGAAGCTAACCCTCACCGGGAAGTGTTTTTGAAAAAAGCTGATATTCCTTCTGCTTTTAACTACGGGGCACTGGGTCACTTGCACACCTTCTCTTTTTTGCGCTCGCCCTGTCCTCTTTATTATCCCTCTTCACTGGTAGTGGATAGCTTTGAACATGTGGGAAAAGAGGGAAGTTTTTTGCTGGTGGAATTGGAGGAAGGGAAAGAAAGCAAGGTGGAACCTTATTTTTTATCTGGCGCGCATTTGTGGGATTGGGAGTTGAAGGAAGAAAAAGAGATAGAGGAAATTTATGAGGAAATTTCTCAAGATATGACGGGGAAAAGGAATTATATTCGTTTGCGCATCAAGGAAGATTTTTATACCCCGGCTTTTGCCAATAAGCTAAAAGAGATGGGGGGAGAAAACTGGCAAATAGTGGTGGTGGAAGTTATTCCTCGAGAGAAAAAGGAAGTCGAAGAAGAACCACTTCCGGTGAACGAAGATTCTATTCCTCAACTATTTTCTCGTTATTGCCAGGAGCAAAACTTATCAGAAGAAGTGGTTAAGCTTTTTTATCGCTATTACCAGGAAGCAGGAGAGATTAGTGAGACCTCTTGAATTAGAAGTAGAAAAGTTTTTGGGCCTGGAGTCTCTTTCCCTTGATTTTGATTCCAGTTTTTTTGTTTTGGTGGGTCCAAATGGAGCAGGTAAATCTTCCATTCTGGAAGCTATTTTTTTTGCTCTCTTCGGGCGAGGTATCCGTTTAGAGCGAGGCAAAAGAGAATTGATTCATCGAGGATATCCCGAAGGTCCCCTGCGAGTGAAATTGAAATTCCTCCTGGGGGGTAATGAGTTCCAGGTGGTTAGAGAGTATTCTCCCCGGGGTGGGGTGGCAGTTTTAGAGAAAAAGGAAAATGGCGTCTGGAGGGGTTTAGCTTCAGGGGAGCAGCTGGTGAATAAGAAAATAGAAGAAATCATGGGTTTTGATTATCTCACCTTTAAATCTTCGGTATTTTTGCCTCAGGGAGAAACCCTTTCTTTTGTAGAAGCCACTCCTGCGGAGAGATTTAAGACTTTGAGCAGTCTATTTGGTCTTGAGTTGCTGGATGTAATTCGGGAGAGAGTGAAAGAGGAATTACGCTCTTTAGAAAGAGAGCTTCTTCCAGAAGAGAGTAAATTGGAGGAGCTGGAAAAAGAAAACTTGGAAGAGCAATTAAACTTGGCTAAAGAAGAAAAGAAAGATTTGGAAGATAAAACTGCAGATTTGGCTGGAGAGGAAAAAGACAAAAAAAGGCGAACCGAGCTATTGAACAGGCTCACAGAGATAAAAAATAACGAAAAAGAGCTACAAAAAAAGCATGATGATTTAGAAAAAGAGAGAGATAGAGCTTATAAAAAAGCTCAAGAAGACCGGGAAATCCAAAAAGCTTGGGAAGTAAAAGCTTCTTTCTGGCAACCCTGGCAGATAGTAGTAGAAAGAGTTGAAAAATGGGAGAAAGATAAAAAAGCTTGGTTGGGAAAGAAAGCAAAAATAGAAGAAGAAATTGCTCAACTGAGCAAAAATTTGCAAGAAATAGGAGAAAAAATTAAGGAGCAGGAGACTAAAAAAAATAACTTAGCAAGTTATGAAGATAAGCTTCGCCGAGAAGCTCTTCCTTTAGCTGAAGAGGCCAGAGCCATAAAGAGAGAATTGCAGGAATTAGAGAAGGATAAGGAAAGAATAAGAAAAAAAATAGAAGAACTGGAAATAATTCTGCAAAAAGAAGAAAAAGAAGAAAAGGAATTAGAGAGAAAAATTACTGAAGAAAAAGAGAAGATTAAAAAAGAAGAAGAAATAATTCAAAAAGTAGAAAAAGCAGAAGAAAAAATAGAACCTCTTCTTAAAGAGTTAGGAGAAAAGGAGAAAGAAATTTCTCTTATTGCTGTAGAACTCAAGAGTTTACAAAAAGACATTGAGCTAAGTAGTGAAAGATATAGAAAGTTAGAGAGAGAGTGGGAAAAGAAGAGAAAAAAACTGTCACTGTGGCAGGAAGAAAAGAAAACAAGAGAAGAAGATTACCGCCAGATGGTTAAAAAGTTTGCTCTTTGGGAGTTGGAAAAAGAGTGGGAAGAAAAAGGATTTTGCCCTCTCTGTGGTAGCAATGTCCCTCCTCCTTCTGAGGCAGAAAACCTTCCGGAGGTAGATTGGGAAGGTTATCATTCTTTTCAGGAACAAGGAGAAAAATTAGTAGAAGAGGAAAGCTCTCTCCGTCAGGAAAAAACTCAGGAAGAAAGCAAAATAGCAGAGTTAAAAAATAAAGAAGAAGAAAAATTAGAAAAAAAGAAAAAATTAGAAGAAGAAAAGAACAGAATTTTAGAAGTTCTAAAGAACATTGATTTACCACCTCTTGTAAAGCCAGAAAGTATAGAGGGGTTTTTGAAGGAAAAAAGAGGAGAGAGAGAAAAGGCACTTTTCAATCTTTATCAATTGGAGAAAAACAGAGAGGTCAAGAAAGCTAAAATAGAAAGCAGGATAAAGGAGAAAGACGAAGAGCAAGTAAAGATAGAGAGTATAGAAAAGAACATAAAAGAAGAGGAAAAATTCTTAACCGAAAAAAGAGAACAACTTTCTCAAATTTTTGCTGTTTTACGATGGGAGGACGATCGGTTTCCAGAAGAAGCATTTAGTGATTTGTGGGATAAATTTTCGAAGCGATTACAAACTCTTTCGAGGGAATTAGAAGAGCTGGGAAAAGAAGAAAGCAGAAGCGAGGAGAAATTAAAGCTCCTTTGGCAGAACAAAGAAGAAGCAGAAGAGAAGGTTGCTGAGTTGCTGCAACAGGGAGAAGAGCTTCAAAAAGAAGAAGAGAAAAAAAGAAAGGTTTTTCAAGAAGAGCTATCTCGCCTGGGTTGGAGTGCAGAATATTTTGAGCAGTTACGGGATAAAAAGGCAGGTAACTGGCAAGAGATATGGCATAGGTTAGGGGGAGAAATAAAACAAACAGAGAACTCTCTCCAAGATTGCCAGGAGAAAAAGATTAGCTTAATACAGCAGTTGGAGATAAAAGAAGAGGAAGCAGAAGAGCAATTGATGCAAGAGAAAGAAATATTGGAAGAGCTGCAGAAAGAGCTGGGAAAAATCAGAGAAAAGAAGGGTAGCCTGGATAAAGAGATAGAGAACTTACAAGCTAAAATAGAAGAGCGAGACAGGCTAAGAGAAGGGCTACAAGAAAAAAGAAAAAATTGGGAACTTCACTACCAGCTGGATAAAGCTCTGGAGGCCCGGGGTTTTCGTAGTTATCTTCTGGGCTTTCTCTTTCGTGAACTGGAAGAAGAAGCTTCTTCGTTCTTAAGAGATTTATCTCAGGGACGCTATTTTTTACGAATGAAGATGGAAGAGGGAAAAGCAGAGATGGTGGTGGTGGATAACAATTATGGAGGGGAAGAGCGTTTACCCAGCGAATGCTCTGGTGGAGAAAAGACCCTGGTTGCTCTATCTTTAGCTCTGGCTTTATCCCGTATTCATCTTCGGGAGGTAGGCAGAGAAAGGGGGGCAGATTGTCTTTTTATCGATGAGGGTTTTTCTGCTTTAGACCAGGAACATTTAGAATTAGTGGCTGATGCTATTCTACGTCTAAGTCAGGATGGGCGAATGGTGGGGATAGTAACTCATGACCCCTCTTTTGCTCATTATTTTCCTTTGCATTTAGAAGTCAGGGGAGGGAAAGCTTTTTGGAAGAGAAACGAGGAAGTTATTTAACTTTAACCGATTTTTTGCGAGAAAAAATGGCGCAAGTCGACCATTGGTTTTATGAGGAAGATTCTTTCCCTCGCTTTTTTCGGGAAGAAAATGATGGTTCTCTGGCTGCTTCTGAGCTATGGGAGATAGAAGAAGGAGACTTTCCTTCCTGGTCAGGGAAACGCCCCTCCCCGGGTTTAGAAGAGATATATTTAGTAGATGGAAGAATGCGAATCCATGCTCGAATTATAGTGTTGATGAAAACTGCGCTTTTAGGGGAAGTGGCGGCAGGTTTTGCCTGGTGGCAGAAGGATAGGGGTCTATCTTTAGGTTTTTCTCCCCAAAATCCCCCTAAATTGGAGAGAGTTTTGGGAGCGCCAGAGGGTCTTTTTTCGGGAGAAATGGTTTCTCGCGAACTTTCTTTAGGACCGGGATTTGTCTTCCATGTTTGGGAATCGGCTCGTGCATCCCGATATCCTCAAGAATTAGAAGCGGCTCAGCAGGCCATTTTCAGTGCTATGCAGGTTTTAGAGAGCAAGGTGGTAAAAGACTTGCTTTCTCGCTCTTCCTGTATCATAAAAGATGGGACGCTACACGAGGGAGATCCAGAATTCCAACCCGGGGTAGGACCATGCGGTCTGGTAAAAAGAGTTGAAGATTTACACCTTCCTCATTCCTACCTGGAGTCTTTGTTTAAATTGGAGCGAGGAGAGCGGACTCCTTTTTTCAGCGCTTATCTAAAGAAGGACTCACCTACACTGCGAGTTTTTTGCTATACACGCCTGGTGGAAAGAGATGATAATTATCCCTGGAAAGGATTAGTGCGCCTGGAAACTCTCCTGAATAAAGAAAGATGGACAGAGGAAAAAGATAATCTTTCTCTGTTTTTTGATGGAGTGGTCTCTCTTTTACCATTTTTGACTGCTGATTTTCCGGCTAAAAGGCTACCAGAAAATATTTTTCCTGTAATTGCTCTGGAGGAGCACCTGGGGCAATATTTTTCGTCTCCTCCATTTGTGCAGGGGCTCATACGGAAAACTTTGGGGAGGAAGGAAAAAGATGAGTGAGTTTATTGGCACAGTCACCGGTTTAGAAGAAATTAATCCTTACTGCTTCTTTGTTCGAGTTAATTCTTCTTATTCTTCTACTGTTGCTCTGGACCAGGTGGTGAGAGTAGATTATCGTTGGGGAGATAGAGAATTTCATGCTTACGGGATGATTACAGAAGTGAAAGCTAAGTGGGATGGTACTATCTCCACCGGTTATCAGGAAGAAGCTTATAACGAAGGAATTTATCAAGGAGTGCCCATTTATCTGGGGAAAGTAGTGGTAACCAGAGTTTTAGAAAAAAAGGAGGAAGACCTCGTTCCTGTCCCTTATTCTTTTCCTCCCCCTGCGGGGGAAAAAGTGTTTGTGGCTTGCGGAGAAGAGCTGGAGGTAGCTTTAGGATTTTCAGAAATCCGAAAGGGGAAAAGGGCTCTTCCTTGCGGGATTTTACCTTCCGGAGACGTGGCTTATTTAGACCTTAAATATATATTGGGAGACAATGGAGCCCATATCAATATTAGCGGTCAATCTGGAGTGGCAGCCAAAACCTCTTATGCTACTTTTTTGCTGTGGATGTTGATGAACTACTCTCGTTATGTCAAGGACAATGCTTTTTCTAACCAATTAGTTAACAGCCGTTCTTTAGTTTTCAATGTTAAGGGAGAGAGTCTTCTTTTTCTGGATTACTGGAATGAAGAGTGGAAAAGGGCTCAGAAGAAAGACTCAGAAGAGGGAAGGCAGTTTGCCGAGTGGCAAGAAATGTTTCGCCTTTTTGAGGTAGAACCGCATCCTTTCTCTGAACTGGAGGTTTATGTTCCTCCTCGCAATGAGAAAGGCTCTCCCCATATTCGCCACAGTCGTCCAGAAGTAAAGGCCTACGGGTGGGATATTCTGGATATTGTGGAATTGGGACTTTTGCCTTTGATGTTTGATCCTGAGGAACTTTCTCAGAACCCCAATTTTCTATTAACTGTTACTGTGATTGAAGACTTCTTGCGAGACCAATACGATGGTCTGGTTGCAGATGCCCGCCGAGAATTGCGCAGCGGTAGTTATCCGGTGAAAATTGATTTGCAAGGGTTAACCGACCAGGAAATAGTGCGAGTTTATTTACAGGCTGCAGGAGAAGAGCCCCGGCTTATTCTGGAAAGCTTTAGTTTGCCTAATAACTTGATTTCTCTTATTACCATGCTTCGCTTATCTTTAGAAGGAGAGGGGAAATTAGGAGAGGAATTACAGAGAGAGCAGATTGACCCTCGCACAACTTTAGCTATTTCTCGCCGCCTGCGAGCTGCTCGCCGTACTGGCTTGAATCTTCTGTGGAGAGATATAACTCGCTTACCCTACCGGGAAGTCAAAGAAGTTCCAGAAGGTGGCTATCACCTGCGTTGGAACCGTCCGGGAGGAATATCAGTGGTAGACATTTCTAAACTCACCTATCAGGGGCAGGCTTTTGTAGTGGGAGCAGTGCTGCGAGAGATAATGCACTGGAAAGAGAGAGAGCGTTTGGCTGAACCAGTTTTTGTTTACCTTGATGAGCTCAATAAATATGCTCCTCGCACCGGAGGAGGGCCTTTAGGCAACATCTTTCGAGATGTGGCAGAGAGGGGACGTTCTTTTCGAGTGGTTTTAATTGGAGCAGAACAAACTGCTTCTCAGGTAGACTACCGGGTAATAACTCAGGCAGCAACTACAGTGGTAGGCAGGCAGAAGTTGGCCGAGCTGCACAAAGAAGAGTACGCTCATTTAGAAGGGAATTTACGGGATAAGGCGGCTACTCTTTTGCCGGGAGAGGTAATCATTGATCAGCCTTTTTTGCGTATTCCCCTTACGGTAAAGTTTCCTCTTCCTCCCTGGGCTACTTCAGAGGAAAACCGAGAAGAGCTATACCGGAAGGAAGTAGTATTTACTCCTGAAGAGGAGTTGAAAAAACTGTTAGGAGAATAGGAGATATAAAAATGCCCAATGAATTTACAGTGAGAACGCATTCTCAAGAAGAGTTTATAGACATCACCAATTCGGTTAAGGAGGTAGTTGCTTCTTCCCATATTCAAAAGGGAGTGGCAGTGGTTTATGTCCCCCATACCACTGCTGGAGTTACCATCAACGAAAGCGCCGACCCCAGCGTGGTAGAGGATATTTTAGAGGTCCTACGAAGGGTGGTGCCTTTTAATTTTCCTTACAGGCATTTAGAGGGCAATGCTTCTGCTCACATAAAAACAAGCATAATAGGTTCTTCTATTTCGGTATTGGTAGAAAGAGGTAATCTAATTTTAGGAACCTGGCAGGGGATTTTCTTCTGTGAATTTGATGGCCCTCGCACTCGCCGGGTGTGGGTAGATGTTATAGGAGAATAACTTATTTACTGGAATATTCAAGATTTTAGCCAGATGATGCACTTGTGAGCGAATCAGGTGTGTGTTACAATTTTTGAAATCCGGGCTTATTGTAGAAGCTACATTTCAAAAAAAAGGAGGTGAGTGTGTTTTGTTTTTTAGGCTCGGAGTTGAAAAATTGAAGGGAGGTCTTAAATTAAGATGAGTAAGTTTTTTAGGAAAAGTGTATTTTGGGGATTGGTAATCTTATTGCTTTTTTCTTTGAGCTTGGTAGCTTTTGCTCAAGAAGAAATGTCCGAATTAGAGAAGAAGACTGCTGATGAAGCTTTTGCCAAAGCAGATAAGGGACAGCCTGATCCGGACTGGAAAGGAAAGAAGTTCACCATTGCAGTTTTAGCTTCCGGTCCTCATGGTGCAATTTCTGGTCCTTTATACTTCTGGCGACCTTACTGGGAAGAGCTTACCGGAGCTACTTATGACATTGCTGAAATTCCCTTTGGAGAACTGCAAGCTAAAATATTCACTGACTTTGCTACTGGAACCGGAAATTATGATTGTATAGTAGGACCGAGCTTCTTTTATGGAGATTATATTGCCAATGACTGGATTATACCGATTGATAAATATTTTGATGACCCTCGTATGCCCGAATGGGATCGAGAATCCATTGCTCCTCCTATCCGAGAGCTATTACAGTGGGGAGATAACTGGTACGGATTCAATAATGACCATGACGGTATGGTAATTTATTATCGTAAAGACTTGTTTAATGACCCTCGGTGGCAGGCTGAGTTCAAAGAAGAATATGGATATGATTTTCCTGTTTCTCCTGTTACCTGGCAAGAAATTCTGGACATTGCTAAATTTTTCAACGGTAAAGATTGGAATGGCGATGGAAAGGACGATTTTGGAATTACCATGCATCTTAAGGTAGGAGAGCAAGGCTTCTTTAACTACATTGCTTTAGCAGGCTCTTTTGTCTGTATGCCTGCTCCAGGGGACGATCCAGCTAAAATTACTCGCTATCATAACGTATTCTGGTTTGACCCTGAAACCATGGAACCCTTGATCAATACCCCGGGGCATGTCAAGGCATTAGAGATGCTCACTGAGCTCACCAAAGCCGGTCCTTCTGCCATGGTGGGATGGGGATTAGGGGAAGCCTGGGACGTTTTCCTGCGGGGTAATGCTGCTATGTGCTTTACCTTTGGAGATGTGGGCACGCTCTCTCAAGACCCCCGGGTTTCTGTAGTCCAGGGTAAACTGGGAGTAGCTCCTATTCCGGGGAGCAAGGAAGTGTACGATTTGGAAAGTGAACAGTGGGTAACCTTAGAAGAGCCAAACTTAGTAGGTAATAAGTGTGGTGCTTCGTGGCACGGAGTGATATCCAGCTATGCTGAAGACCCTGACATGATTGCTCACTTCCTTTCCTGGCAAGCTACTCCAGAAATTAACCACTGGAACGTGGCCTGGGGTTGGACAGGAATTGATCCTGGAACTACTTATGATTTCTTAGAACCAGCAGGCAAGGCCAAAATTGAGGACTATACCATCACAGGATATGATGCTGAAGATATAACTCAGTTTTTGGATGCTTATTATACTCTATGGTTTGAATATCCTCGTAGTGTTCCTTATCTTCGAATTGCCGGAGCGGCTGATTACATTGAGAGTTTAGATATTCATATGTCGGAAGCTCTCACCGGTCAGGCTACTCCTCAGGAAGCCTGGAACAGGGCAGCTCAAGATTGGAACAGGATTACCGATCAGCTGGGTAGGGAAGAACAAAAAGAACTTTATAAGGAAGCCATTGGTTATAGTGGCGAGTAAAGCATTGAAAGAGGCGGTGAGCTCACCGCCTCTTTCAAGAGAAAGAAGGTGAACTGGGGTTGAATAGGAAAAAAAGAGTTCCTCTTAAAGAGCAGGGAAAACATTTTTTTATTTTTCCAGCTATTATTTGGCTACTGGTTTTTACTATTTTTCCTCTTCTTTATACCCTTTATTTGAGCTTTCATGGTTCCCGCTTTTTGCGAGTTACTAAATTTGTAGGTTTAGAAAATTATATCTATGTTCTTTCCGATTATCGTTTTTGGAATGCTTTCCGGGTAACCATAACTTTTGTGGTTTTAAGCGTTTTACTGACTGTAGGTCTGGGCTTATTGCTTGCTCTTCTTTTTAATCGGCAAATGAAAGGGGTGCAGTTTTTTCGCACTATTTGTACCACTCCTCTTTTCACCGCTCCTGTGGCTCTGGGATATATGTTTATGATTATCCTTTACGAGGAAGGAGGACCGGTTAACAATTTTTTACACGCTTTAGGAGCTAATGCTATTCCCTGGCTTTCTCATCCCCGGTGGGCTCTGGTTTCGGTCTTGATTGCTGATGTGTGGCAGTGGACTCCCTTTGCCTTTCTGGTTTTATTAGCTGCTCTGCAGGCTGCACCTCGAGACCTTTACGAAGCAGCTAGCCTGGATAGTGCTTCAGGTTGGGAAATATTTCGCCATATAACTTTACCTCTTATCAGTCCCACTCTTGGAACAGTAATCATTTTGCGTACTGTGGAAGCTTTTAAAGTTTTTGATTTGCCTTTTGCTTTAACTAATGGAGGTCCGGGTCTGGCCACGCGAACTTTAACTTTTAATGTTTACACAAGTGGCCTGAGGGACCAAAATTTAGGCGTGGCTACGGCTACGGCAGTGATTCTGCTTCTTATGGTTCTGGCAGTCAGTCAAATCTTTTTCCGTCGTTACGGTTCAAACTATGATTAAAGGGGGAAGCGACTAATGAGAAAGAAACGTCGGTGGACTAATATTATCTTGTGGATAGCGGTAATTGTAGCTGTGGTCTGGATGCTTTTCCCTTTTTACTGGGCGGTAATAACCTCGATTAAAAAACCAGCTGATGTTTTTAGATTATCTTTTATTCCCTTTGTTCAATTTGAACCCACTTCAGAAAATTGGCGTTCTGAGCTTCAGATGCGGGGTCAAGAGATCAAGCGAGGATTGAAAAATTCGCTCATAATTGGAGTGTGTTCAGCTCTTGTTGCTCTTTTTATTGGTGCTTTAGCCGGGTATGGTTTAGCCCGTTATAAGTATCACCGGGTTAAAAACCGGGATATAACTATGTGGATTCTTTCCCAGCGGTTTTTACCTCCCGCGGCAGTAGTTATCCCCTTTTTCCTTATATTTAAAACTTTAGGCCTGATTGACTCAGTGGTAGGCTTAGTACTGATAAATGCTACTTTTGGCATTCCCTTTGCTGTTTTGGTAACCAGAGATGCCTTTCGAGACCTCCCTGAAGAGATAGAAGAATCGGCTTTAGTAGATGGTTGCTCTCGTTTCCAGGTTTTCAGTCGCATTGCCCTACCTTTGGCTGCCCCCGCTTTGGTTGCGGCAGGAATTATTTGTTTTGCTTTCGCCTGGAATGAATTTCTTTTTGCCTTCATTATGTCCTATTCTAAGGCTGTTCCCATGACCGTTTTAATTGCTGGTACTCAGGATACTCAGGGAATTCAATTCTGGTATGTTGCTACTCGTATGCTTATGGCTGTTGTTCCTCCTACTATTCTGGCTCTCACCGTGCAGCGCTATATAGTGCAAGGCCTCACTTTTGGTGCGGTAAAGGGTTGATAGTTTTCTATAGCAATAAACTTTGTTAAAAGTTTTAATTTTTATACTTATTCTTTCGGCTCTTATGCTCATTTGTAGGCACTATGGGGGGGTATTCGCCCCTCTCATAGTGCTCTGAATAAGAAGAATAAGCAGTCCGTGATACAGGGAAAAAGCTGGCTTTTGGTAGCGAAGTAAAATTGCGAGAAGATGTTACATCCTCGACCCACCTATCACTCTGAAAAAATAAAAACAACCTATGGCGTAAAAAACCATTTACTATCTTGACCAGAGAAAGAGAGCGAATTAAAATAGGTAGAATAATTAAATGATTTATATAAATTGTGGGTGGTGGAAATGAGAAAGAATGCTGATTCTCTGTATGATTTAGCTCTCCGTTTTTATGAGAAGGGAAAGCGTGCCATTGTTCCTCTTTTTGGATACTCTGGTCTTCAGCTCACCGGAACTACCATCAAGCAAAATCAGTTTAATCACTTGGTGCAATTTCGTTCCCTGAGCCGTCTTTATGACCGCTTTCGTCCTGATGCCATGTTTTTTCTCATGGACTTATCGGTGGAAGCCAGCGCTCTGGGGTTGCCAGTTCGTTTTCCTTTAGAGGAAACTCCTTCGGTGGAAGCTCATCTCGTAAAGAGCAAAGACGATCTGGATAAATTTCGCAAAATTGATATTCTGGGTGATGGAAGAGTTATCGTTTATTTAGAAACCCTAAAGCATATGCGAGCCGCCTTCCCCTGCCCGGTGGGAGCTTACGTTATAGGCCCTTTAACCTTGTCAGGTTTATTAATGGGAGCTAATCAGTTAGCAATTAAAAGTATTCTGGAACCAGATTTTTTTGAAGAGGTTTTGGAATTTTCTCATCAAGTAGTTATGAGATATGCTCAGGCTTTGCGAGAAAATGGGGCAGATTCTATCATGGCTTTAGACCCTACCGCGGTAATTTTTGGTCCACAGCAATTTCGCCAGACCATTTCTCGCTTTTATCGAGAAATGGTAGGAATTCTGGATGATGTGGAGATTACTCTTCATGTGTGTGGTAACACCTTTCATCTTCTGGAAGAGATGGTAGATTCAGGAGTAACAGGTTTGAGCCTGGATAGTCTGGTAGATATGAGGGAAGCATCTCAGGTAACGGGGGAAGACATTCTCCTTATGGGTAACGTGAGCCCGGTTAAAATGTTGTTTGGCTCCCCTCAAGAGGTTTATGACGAAACCTGGGACCTTTTAGAAAGCATGAGAGATTTCCCTCCTTTTATTTTGAGTACTGGTTGTGATTTGCCTCAGGATGTACCTCTGGAGAATATCGATGCTTTTTTCCAGGCGGGAAGAAACTGGGGGAAATAAAGGAAGAGAACCATAGAGGGATACTTCTCCTTATAGCCCTTTTTTCGTTTTTTGTAAGGAGTGTGGCATTATCCCCATCTGCGGCATCCTTGCAGAGGAATCAATCTTTAATGATTAATGAGCTTGTATAATGTTTATCCGGGCAAATAGTAATATTCACCGTTTTTTTCTTGATTTCTTGATCGAAAGGCTGTTTTTTCACCTTGCTCGACAAAAATCAAAGAATGGATTAAGCTTTATCCGGGGGATCACTTTGCTCCTCTGGATTGGTTTTGCTGGCACAAATACTTTACCCGGAAAAGCAAGTAATGTTCATCTTTATTTAGCTTTTCTATCAACCATTTGGGAGAAGAACCTTAATTTTTCCAATACAGATTATTTACTCTTTTCCTTTAAACTGGAAAAAAAGAGTAGGAATAAAAATGAGAAACAGCGGAAAAGAATGGGACTTATTAAATAAGTTAGACCGAGAAGAAAACCTCACTCAGGAAGAGATAGTCATTCTTCTCGGGTGTAGAGATAGAAAGGTGGAAGAGCAACTTTTCTATCTTGCTGATGAGAAGAGAAAAAAGTATGTGGGAGAAGAGGTTCATCTTCGAGGTTTAGTAGAGTTTTCCAATTTTTGCCGTAGAAATTGTCTCTATTGTGGATTGCGCCGGGATAACCGGAAGCTTAAAAGATACAGGATGTCTCTGGAAGAACTTTATAACCTCGCTGAAAAAATCGCTCTGCAGGGGCTGAAAACCATTGTGCTTCAGTCGGGAGAAGACCTCGCTTACGATGCTAAAAGTTTAGCTTCTCTCATTCACCGGATTAAAAAACTTGATGTAGCGGTGGCTTTGAGTATCGGAGAGCGAGAGCCCTGGGAGTATGCTCTCTGGAGAGATGCCGGAGCGGATCGATATCTCCTGAAACAGGAAACTTTTGATCGAGAGCTTTTTGCAAAGCTTCATCCTGATGATGATTTTGACCAGCGCCTCGAGTGCCAGAGAACCCTCAAAGAATTAGGATACGAGGTGGGAAGTGGGAATATGGTAGGGCTTCCTTATCAGACTCTTCAGTCTTTGGCTTTAGATATCAAAAAATTTCAGGAGTGGGATTTTGATATGATTGGCATCGGCCCTTTTGTCCCCAACCCCGATACTCCCTTAGGAGAGGAAATTTCCAATCCTGAGGGAAAATACCTTCTCACTTTAAAAGTTCTGGCTCTCACCCGCGTCCTCACTAAAACCTCTAATCTTCCTGCTACCACTGCTTTGGGAACGCTTATTCCCGGAGGAAGAGAAAAGGCACTCTCCTGCGGAGCCAACGTCTTTATGCCCAATTTTACCCCCTCTTTTTATCAGAGTAGATATATCATTTATCCCGGGAAGGGTATCGAAGAATCCTGGGAAAATTATCTTTTAGAAGTTAAAAAGATGATAGAGAGAAAAGGGAGAGTGGTATCTACTGGCTATGGAAATCGAGTTTCTTCGGGGAGTGGCGAGGCTGGAAGAAGATAGTTATATGCCTCGCCACCTGGCTTTTTCAAGCTCCAAATTTACCTAGCCGTAGGGCGTTAGCGAGCATTAGACTCATAAGAGCCCGAGATGGGAACTGTCCTAAATATCCGTGAGCACATTCTTTTTCGGTAAAGCGCGTACCTGTGCTAACTCCTGCATATTTAGAGTAAAGGAGAACTGGCGAAGGATGCCAGGAATGACTGTGCAAAAGGGAGGGAGTAGAGTGGTCTCCAGTGATAGCAAGAACATCAGGACGCAGAGCGAGAACCTGGGGAATGAATTGATCTAAGTGCTCTATCCTATCCACTTTTTTCTTAAAATCTCCATCTTCTCCTGCTTTATCGGTATCTTTATAATGCAAAAAGAAAAAGTCATAATCAAACCACTTATCCCGGAGAAGCTTTACCTCATCCTGAAAATCTCCTGTCACATCGGGGGTATCAAAGCCGAAAAGCCGGGAAATTCCTTTATACATAGGATAAACAGCAATAGCTAAAGCTCTCACTCCATAACGTTCCGGGAATTTCTCAATATGTGGAGATTGAGAAAAGCCACGCATTAGAATGGTATTAGCTTTAGGTTCATCTTTGATGATTTGATGAGCTTTCTCTAAAAAGAGCTTTAAAACTCGAGCAGTTTTTTCAGCTTCCGCATCCAGCGCCTGGGGCTCATAAGGAGGAAGTCCTTCCTTTTGAGGATCGGTGTCTCTAACTCCTTCTTTCAAACCCTCTCCTCGTAAAATCAGGACAAATCTATGCTCCATACCCGGTCTTAAGATTATCTCTACTCCTTCAATTTCTTTTATCTCCCGGGAAATTTTCTCTACTAACCGGGTACATTCTTCAGTAGAAATGCGCCCTGCTCTTCTATCCACTATGATACCTCTCTCGTCACGGGTGGCAAAGTTAGCCCGAGCAGCAATGTCTCCGGGTTGAAGATGGAAACCTACTCCCAGAGCTTCTAATACTCCTCGACCAATGGTAAGTTCTTCGGGATTGTAGCCGAATAACCCGATATGCCCTGGGCCGCTTCCCGGTGTGATGCCATGGTTTACCAGAGTCATTAACCCCAGGGCGCTCTTCTTAGCTAACTCATCCAGGTTGGGAGTTCGAGCTGCTTCCAATTCTGTTTGATAGCCAAAATCGGGGTGAGGAACTCCGCCTAAGCCATCGGCTACAAGAAGCACCATTTTGCTCTCTGCCTTTTTGAGAAGGCTCTTTAAATTTTCTAATACCTCAGGCATTTTCACTATCTCCTTCCTCTTATTTTCCCCTTATATTACCACAGTTAACTCCCGAATTCTCTATTTTTTTCTTACATCTTTCCTTGGCGCCCATAGCCGGAATAAAACGGCGTGGCTATTATTCCTTAATGCCTCATCTGCCACCCCGGCAATTTTCGAGCCGTTTTTAGCCTACCCCTGAATGTCTCTACCCTCCCCTTGCCCGTCATTCCTGAATGTCTCTACCCTCCCCTTGCCCGTCATTCCTGAATGGTTCTATCAGGAATCCAAATTACTTAAGGGCAAACACCTTTAGATTCCCGACTACTGATTTTGGGAATGACAAAATTATAAAGAGGATAATACCCCTCAGTATGAGGGGAAAACTCTCTATAACCTCCCTTAAAAAATGGGTTTCCTACCCCCGGGGGAAGTAGGTTACAACTGTTTTTTGTGATCAACTATACTCTAATTTGCTGAAACATCTCCTTACTCTCTCTACTAATAGAATAAAGGAGCTTCGATATTATATTTGAGGCTAATCACTGAAAGTCAAAAACATGATACAATTGAAGGGGGTGAAAAATGGAAGAAAAAATTTTTGTTATTCAGGAGCATTGGGCTTCTCGTCATCATTTTGACTTCCGTCTGGAAAAAGACGGAGTTTTAAAAAGCTGGGCAATTCCCCGTTCTATTCCCCAAAATGCAGGAGAGAAAAGGTTAGCCATAGAGGTGGAAGACCATGATTTAGATTACGCTGACTTTGAAGGGGAAATTACCGAAGGTTATGGGAAGGGGAAAGTTAAAATCTGGGATAGAGGATATTACCTTGCCGATAAATGGGAGGAAGATGAGATTTTGTTGGAACTGAAGGGGAATAAAGTTAAGGGAAAATATGCTTTAATTCGAACTAAAGGTAGTAAAGCAGATGATAACCGGCAATGGTTATTGATTAAAAGAAAGGAGGATGTCAGTTGACCATTCAAGAAGTTCTGGAGCAAGCTCTTAAAATGGAAGAAGACGGTCGTCAGTTTTACTTAGAGGGCTATGAGAGAGTAAGTAGCCCTTTAAGTAAAGAGGTGCTGAAAAGGTTGGCCGATGAGGAATTAGTGCATATCGAACGCATTAAGGAAGGGTATAATAAGGTAACCAAAGGAGAAGAATTCGCCGTAGAAAATTGGGGAGGCATTAGAAAGCCTGCTCGAGAATATTTTGATAATATTTTTACCGAGGCTCGGAAAAATATGGACGAGCTTATAACTCCCAGCGCTCAAGAGCTGGATGTAATCCAGACCTCTATGGATCTGGAATCGAAATCCCATCAATTCTACGTGGAAAAAAGTAAAGAAGTAGAAGATGGAAAAGTACGGGAGTTTTTAGATTTTTTAGCTTCCGAGGAATATCGTCACTATAACCTTCTGTTTAACACCTATGAATACTTGAGTAACCCGACCTCCTGGTATTACCGAGAGGAAAAACCCATTTTTGAGGGAGGTTGAGAACTCCTCGGGGGAGGGGATGATCTGAAAGTATGAAAATTGTGGCCATTATGGGGAGTCCCCGGCGAGGGGGGAATAGCGATATAATGCTGGATGCTTTTCTTTCCCCGAGGGACTCCCTTCACTCTTTAGAATGGATAGTTCCCTCACGGCTCAACTTAGGGTTTTGTCGAGGATGCCGGTTTTGTGAGGCTATGGGAAGATGCATTTTAAGAGACGATATGGATGAGGTAGGAGAAAAATTACTCGAGGCCGATAAGGTGGTCTTAAGTTCTCCAGTTTTCTTTTATGGTTTTCCTGCTTCTCTGAAAGCGCTGGTGGATAGAGCGCAGGTTTTCTGGTCCAGAAAATATAAAATGGGAGAGAAGTTTAAGCCCAAGGAGGGTTTTTTGCTTGCAGTAGGAGCCACCAGTGGAGAAAAACTTTTTGAGGGAATAGTTTTAACCACCAGGTATTTTTTCGATGCCTGGGGATGTGAATATAGAGGAGGTCTTTTTTCCCGGGGTTTTGACCAAAAAGGAGCTATTGGAGAATGCCAGGAGTGTTTAGAAGAGATTAAGGAAGCGGGGAGAAGTTTTTTGAGCTCCAAAAATGGTTGAGAGTTTTTATATTTGACCGCAAAAGGCATGGTAATTCCCTCTATTAGCACCTCACCTCTCTTTCATGCGTGGCGCCAGGGCTTGGCAACTACGATAGCTTTCCCTCCTCTTCTCTCATCTGCCTGAAATCTTTTATTGGAAATCCACATCATCTGTCATTCCTGAAATCTTTTATCGGTAATCCAAATGCTTTTAAATACTGTGGACCTCCGATGGATACATTCAGAGGCGACAGACGAGAAGGGGGTTTATAAGAGTTTAGTGCGGAATGGTTCTTCCGTTCTTACCCTTCCTAAAATATATACTCCCATCTTTCATCTTTAGGTTTTGCCTTTCCTGATGCACAGTCTCGATATTCTGATTTATTTTCTTCCTCTTTTCCCCTTTGATAATGATGTATCTGATAATTCAGCTACTTCTTCCTTAACCCAACTTGCGCTATAAGTGTCAGAAATTAGCGCTATAACAGGCT
>Ga0209537_1001658_pt1 | contig 24365 bp, 23 predicted proteins | sample BioPla4DNA1_FD_187698 | JGI IMG/M metagenome (GOLD analysis project Ga0209537, IMG submission 187698) | Biogas fermentation microbial communities from Germany - Plant 4 DNA1 (SPAdes) (version 2) | ecosystem: Engineered > Bioreactor > Anaerobic > Digestate | place: Bielefeld, North... | reverse complement strand
GGTTTTTCCCGCCCCGAGATTATACCAGAGGGGACTCCCCCGTATCAACAGGCTTTCGCGGCATAAACGCTTATGTTTTTCAAGGTGCAAAAAATATCGTTTTAAAGAATTTCAAATTATTTAACTACCGAGGCATTTTACACACTATTTTGGACTTGACTTTGTTAAGTGATTTTTATAAAATAAATAATACAATATATTTGTAATGTATTAATCATAGTTATATTAATATGATAGATAATTAATAACTTACTATGTATTTTTAATTTGACAATTAGGAGTGATTCAAATGTCATCTCATAAGGACGGCCAGACTACAAAAGGTAGAAATTTAAGTAAAAACATATATAAAATCGTTTCACAACAAAAATACTTAATAGCAATGTGTTTGCCTTTTATTATTTGGATAATTATATTTGCTTATGTACCTCTTTGGGGTTGGACTATGGCTTTTCAGGAATATAAACCTGGTCTAACTTTTTTTGAGCAAAAATGGGTAGGGTTTAAGCACTTTATAAGGCTATTTAATGATTCCATGTTCTATCTAGTATTAAGAAATACAGTTGCTATGAGCGTTTTAGGATTGATTTTTGGTTTCACACTTCCTATTATTCTGGCCTTATTATTGAATGAAATAAGAAATTTAACCTTTAAAAGAACAGTACAAACCATTTCATATTTGCCTCATTTCGTTTCCTGGGTTGTTATTGCAAGTATAGTTACCGAATTTTTATCCATGAATGGTCCTCTAAACAGCTTTTTAATAAGTCTTGGCTTATTAGATGAACCTGTACAATTTTTGATTGAGCCCAAATTATTCTGGTGGATTGTAGTTGCTTCAGATGTATGGAAAGAGTTAGGCTGGAATTCTATAATATTTCTAGCAGCTATATCATCAATAGATCCGGAATTATATGAAGCTGCTACAGTAGATGGAGCAGGTCGTTATGCTAAAATGCGACATATTACCTTGCCAGGAATTATGCCCACAGTTGTTGTAATTCTAATAATGAGCATAGGTAATTTAATAAATATAGGTTTCGAAAAGCAATTATTATTAGGGAATCCATTAGTAAAAGAATATTCAGATGTATTGGATATTTATATTTTAAACTATGGTATAGGAAGCGGTAGATATTCTCTAGGAACTGCAGCAGGAATGTTTAAATCCCTTGTGTCACTTATATTGCTCACCATAGCTAATACTATAAGCAAGAAAACAACTGATATAAGAATATTCTAAGTTAAAGGTGGAGGAAAAAATGAAACGTTCAATAGCTGATAATGTATTTGATATAGTAAATTATACCCTTATGATAATACTTGCTATATGCACCTTATATCCATTTTTACATGTATTAGCTGTATCATTTAATGATTCCATTGATACAGTTCGTGGCGGTATAACTATTGTACCAAGAGATTTTACATTAGATAACTATAAAAAGGTCTTAAGCGATCAGGCCATTGGGCGAGCTACCTATGTATCTGTTTTGCGTACTGTGATAGGAACGGCTCTTGGAATTCTTTCCACATCCATGGTAGCTTATGTTCTAAGCAGGCAAGACTTTTTTGCCCGAAGGTTTGTCTCTGCGCTTTTTGTAGTAACCATGTATGTAAATGGTGGTATGATTCCAGTATATATGTTGATAAGAAAATTAAATCTAATTAATTCCTTCTGGGTATATATATTTCCTGGACTTATAAGTGCTTTTAATGTAATCATACTTCGTTCATATATTGAAGGTTTACCCATTGCACTTCAAGAATCTGCCAAACTTGATGGAGCTAATGATTTCATAATATACGCTAGAATTATAATGCCACTGTGTATACCTGTTATTGCCACATTATCTTTGTTCATAGCAGTAGGGCATTGGAATTCTTGGTTTGATACCTATCTATATTGTGGTCAGAATAAAAAATTATCAACCTTACAATTTGAATTGCAGAAAATATTAGTAAACGCAGAGATGCAACTAACGTCTAGCCAGGACATACATAGCTATGGATTAAATAAAGAACGAGTAAAGATGATTTCTCCAGAATCAATAAGAATGGCCATGACTATTGTTGCCACAGTACCAATTTTACTGGTATATCCCTTTATTCAAAAGTATTTTGTACAAGGGCTTGTTTTAGGTGCTGTAAAGAGTTAATTTTAAGCACATAACTTTGCCGGCAATACCGGCAGTTGCAAAAATAAAAATAAATTAGAAAGGGGATAAAGATGAAGAGGTACTTGAATCTTTTACTAATCTTCCTATTAATCACAGGTTTATTAATAGGATGTGGTAAAGGCAATGAAGCTACATCCGAAAATCAAGATTCTACAACTGCAAATGTGGAAAACGATAACAATGATAATGCAGCTGAAAATGATTCTGAAGAAGAAACAACAGAAATGTCAAAAGAACCTATTACATTTACCATGTACTGTGTTGATCCTAATCCCAATTACGACGAATTCCAGAGTCCTGTTGCACAAAAAATTAAAGAATTAACAGGTGTGACATTGGAAATCGAGTATGAAATGGGAAGCGATCCAAAACAGCGATTAGGTATAATGGCTGCAAGCGGTGATTATCCTGACTTAGTGTATGCTAAAGGAGATGTAAACATATTAAAAGAGGCCGGAGCCATACTTCAATTAGATGACTTAATTGAAAAATATGGACCTAACATCAAAAAACTATATGGAGATTACCTACCAAGACTAAGATGGAGTGCCGATGATCCACATATATACTTCATAGGGACTTATCGAGTTCATGAAGTACCGTTAGAACCCGGCGGTTTGTTTTGGTTACAACATGCTGTGGTCAAAGAACTAGGATATCCTGAAATGAAAACAGTAAAGGATTTTGAAAATGCTATTAAAGAATATTATGCTAAGCATCCTCAGATAAATGGACAGGACACAATTCCTTTTACGCTTTTAGCAGATGGATGGAGATTCTTAATTTCTGTAACAAACCCAGCATGGGCAGCGACAGGCGGTTCAGATGATGGAGAATGGTATGTAGATCCCGAAACTTTTAAAGCAGTGAGACATCATACTAGGGAAGAAGAAAGAGAATACTTTAGATGGTTAAACCACATGTATAATGAAGGACTATTAGATCCTGAAAGCTTTACACAACAATATGACCAGTATAAAGCCAAAATTGCATCTGGAAGAGTATTAGCACTAGCAGATGCTGAATGGGAAATTGCAGAAGCGCAGACAGCACTCCGTGAAAGCGGAATGGAAGAACGAATGCACGGAGTGTATCCTATAGTATTAGATGAAACTTTTGAATGCAAAGTAAACCAAAGTGCAGGTTATACTGGAGGAGTTGGTGTTTCCATAACTACCAACTGTGAAGATCCAGAAAGAGCTATACAGTTCTTAGACTGGATGTGTACAGAGGAAGCTCAAGTGCTAACTCATTGGGGAATAGAAGGAGAACATTGGGAATATGATGAAAATGGTAAGAGGGTATTCTTACCTGAAATAGAACAACAGAGACATTCAGATACCGAGTTTTCTAAAAAAACAGGTATAGGAATCTATACTTATCCATTCCCACAATGGGGTAATGGAATAAAAGACTCTACTGGTAACTATGTGGAACCTGATAGTGAAATAGAAGATATTATATCAAACTATACTGATATAGAAAAAGAAGTACTTGAAGGATATGGAGTAAAAACATGGATGGATTTATTCCCATCTCCAGAAGATTTCCCAGTTAAACCATGGGGTGCAGCATGGATGTACAACATAGATGATCCAGATCTTGTGGAGATCGACAATAGAGTAAGAGATGATATAGGTATGAGATTGATTCCACAAGCCATTATGGCATCACCAGACAAATTCGATGAAATTTGGGATGAATACCTAGAAGAGATGGAGAAAGCAGGGTTACCAAAGTTAACTGAAGAAATGAATAGGCTTATACAAGAGAAAATGGAGATGTGGGGAACGAAATAATATGATCACTCTTAAGCCTTTTGGCAAAGTATTGCCAAAAGGCTTAATATTTGTCTTTACAACTTATCATAGTAGAATAAAAAGGAATAAATTTCTATTGACCATGAAATATAAAATGATATAATAGTTATAGAAATTAAATGAATATTTTCTGAGATATTCGTGTCGCTTTTATTTTGAACCTACATTGTGTAAAAGGGAGTTCATATATAAAGATGTATATCAGGCCCTTATAAGCTCGATGCAACGGGGGAAGACAGAAATCTTTATGAGGACACCCACCTATCGAAGAGATAGGTGTCAAAATAGAGGCAACGGTATCTTGGATAATAGAATTGTATATTGATTATAAGACCATAAGTGTGCGCAGAGTACATTTATGGTCTTTTTTATTTGTTCTCTATAAAAATTTAAAGAATTTATGTTACAATTTTAGATTGTGTGGTATTAATAAGAAGCTATGAGACAAATTATTATTAACATAAATTATCTTTTAACGATACAAAGGAGGAATGATGTTGGCAAAACCAAAAAAGCCTAGATTTAAAGTAGCTAGGCATTTAGGTGAAAATGTTTACAATCACCCTAAGGCTCTAAAGAGAGGCGTAAAACCTCATAGGAAACAATCGGAATATGGAAAACAGCTGCTGGAAAAGCAAAAGCTTAAGGCGTACTACGGAATAAAAGAGCGTCAGTTCCGTCGTTATATAAAGGAAGCCTTTAAATCTAAGGAAAATCCAGGAACGGTGTTGATTCAAAACTTAGAAGTAAGGCTGGATAATATAGTGTATAGGCTGGGTTTTGGTTCCACCTTGCGCCAAGCTAGACAAATGGTAAGCCATGGACATATTCGGGTTAATGGAAATAAAGTGGATGTACCTTCTTACCCCGTGAAGGTAGGAGATGAAATCAGCCTGAGCGAGAGAGCAAGAAATAAAGATCTATTTCGTGAAAATTTCCAGTCTGCACCATTGAATCTAAGCTATCTTACAAAAGATGTGGAAGCCTTGACAGGGCGATTAGTAAGCATTCCTGATATAGATGAAATACCAATAAAAATTGAGGTTCAGCCTATTATAGAGTTCTACTCTAGAAGGCTGTAAAATAAAAAATCTATAAGATTGCGCAAGAATCGGTGATTAACTTGGATCATCCGATTCTTTTCTTATTTTGATAAAATGTGAGCAAAGTCACAGCTATATTACTCAAAGTTCTATATTATAAAGTTTGAAATTAATAATTTATCAATTTTTAAGGAGACTATACTATGATGATCCATTTTAGATTAGATTGGAGGGGGTAGTGGGAATTATGTTTCAAGTTATTTAATTAAGGGTAGTAGGTATAAGATAAGGTCAGAATATTACTTATCAATATATTAAGAGTAAAATAATGACTGTTAAGCAAAATAACAGTTTTAATTAAATCCATATAAATTGAATCAAGTCTGTAGAAATAATAGGAGGAAGATAAATATGAAAATTAAGAGAGAAATGACAATTGGAGAATTACTTAGGACCTATCCTCAGGTAATAGAAACCCTTTTGCAGTTTAATATGGGATGTATTGGCTGCCCTTCTGCACAGGCAGAAACCCTAGAAGAGGCTGCTATGGTCCATGGTATTAACATTGATTATCTCCTGGAAAAATTAAACGAGGCGGTATAGGTAAGATGGACAGTATTAATCTAATGGTTGAAGAGCATAGAAATATAAAAAGAATGCTAAAAGTAATACGTAAGTATTGCTTTAGAATATTAAAAAATAAGCATGTTGACTATGAAGACTTTTATAAAATAATTGATTTTATTAGAAATTACGCTGACCACCATCACCATGGCAAGGAAGAAAATATGCTCTTTAATAGAATGGTGGAAGAGTTAGGACCAGCAGCAGAAAAACTTGTAACCCATGGAATGTTGGTAGAACATGATCTGGGAAGACTGCATACCAAGCAGCTAGAAGAAGCAGTTGCAAAGGTTATAGAAGGTGATGAAGAAGCCAAGCTGGATGTTATTGGGAATGCTATTGGATATGCCGATTTATTAAACAGGCATATCGATAAAGAGGATAGGGTGGTATATGAGTTTGCTAGGAGAAACATGGCAGAGGATACTATAAAAAGGATAAACTATGAGACCAAGGTTTTTGAAAATAGGGCTAAAGAAAAGAATATACAAAATAAATATTTAAATCTATTGGAAGAATTGGAATCTAAGGTTAAAGAACAATAGACTATCTACCTAAAATAACTGGGACTGTCAATTGGCAGTCCCTTTAGTTTTGCAAATTAATTACAAATACTCTTAGTTTGGTAACCAATGTTACATACTTTCGTGTATACATTATTTATAATACAAAATGTAATGTTGATATGTCATATATCAAATAAAAGGGTAAAAAAAAGTAAACACTTGTCTACTTAATGAGAAATGAAAATGAATATTAAGAAGAAAACTAGGAGGTAGGGAAATGAATATGTTTTGTTATCAATGCCAAGAAACCGCACGGGGCAAAGGCTGTACAGTCAAAGGTGTTTGCGGTAAGACTGCTGAAGTGTCAAACCTACAGGATTTATTAATCTATACTGTAAAAGGCATTTCAGATGTAGTGGTTAAAGGCGGATTAGATGTAAAAGAACTAGGAGATGTAAATCATGAAGTACTAAATAGTCTTTTTATCACTATTACCAACGCTAACTTTGACGATGATGCTATTGAAAGACAAATTAGAAAAATGCTTGCTATAAGGGATGAATTAAGAGCAAAAGTATCCGTAGACAACCTACATGATTGTGCTACCTTTGAAGTAAGCGACAGAGATTCCATGCTTGAAAAAGCTGTTACTGTAGGAATATTATCTACAGCAGATGAAGACATTAGATCTCTAAGAGAGATGATAACCTACGGTATAAAAGGTCTAGCTGCATATGCTCATCATGCTCTCAACATTGGAAAAGAAAATCCTGATCTTTACGCTTTTGTCTATGAAGCTATGGCAGCTACAGTGGATGACAGCTTAACTGTTAATGATTTAGTTGCTCTAACTCTAAAGACTGGTGAGCATGGTGTTGCCGCTATGGCACTACTAGATGAGGCCAACACTTCTAAATATGGCAATCCTGAAATAACAGAGGTAAATATTGGTGTGCGCAATAATCCCGCTATCTTAGTATCTGGCCATGATTTAACCGATCTAGAGCAGCTATTGGAGCAGACTAAAGGAACTGGTGTTGACGTATACACCCACGGTGAGATGTTACCTGCTCACTACTATCCAGCTTTCAAAAAGTATGATCACTTTGTGGGTAACTACGGAAACGCTTGGTGGAAGCAAATAGAAGAGTTTGAATCCTTTAATGGACCTATTTTGTTCACCACAAACTGCCTGGTTCCTCCAAGAAGTGAAGAGGTAAGATCACGAATCTTTACCACTGGTGCAACAGGATATCCAGGTTGTGTTCATATAGAAGCTGATGAGAATGGTAAAAAAGATTTCTCACAGATTATAGAACTAGCTAAAAAGCTAAATCCACCAAAAGAGATAGAAAGTGGTAGCATAGTTGGTGGATTTGCCCACAACCAAGTTTTTGCACTAGCAGATAAAATAGTAGAAGCAGTAAAGAGCGGCGCTATCAAAAAGTTCTTTGTAATGGCGGGCTGCGACGGTAGAATGAAATCAAGGGAATACTACACTCAATTCGCTGAGAGATTACCTAAGGATACCGTAATCCTAACTGCAGGATGTGCAAAATACAGATACAACAAGCTAGATCTTGGAGATATTGGAGGAATTCCAAGAGTGCTTGATGCGGGGCAATGCAATGACTCTTACTCCCTTGCACTAATAGCACTGAAGCTAAAGGAAATCTTTGAACTAGAGGATATTAACGAGCTGCCAATAGTATACAACATTGCTTGGTATGAGCAAAAAGCTGTAATCGTATTACTGGCTCTACTCTATCTAGGAGTTAAAAACATACATCTAGGACCAACTTTACCTGGATTCCTATCTCCCAATGTTGCTAAAGTTTTAGTAGAACAGTTTGGTATCGCTGGAATTGGCGAAGTAGATGAAGACATAAAAATGTTCATGAGTGCTTAAGATATGTAATCCCCCCTTTAAATATATGAAATTCTTATAATGAAAGCCCTAGCTTTTCGTGATGAAGCTAGGGCTATTTTTCTTATGCCTCTATTCCATTAGCATCTCTATTTTTATCGTGCTGGGCTAAGGTAGTTGACAATAGCACCAATGCAACACAAGCAATGTAAAGGATGATATTAAGAACAAAGGGAAACATTCGATTAATCTCAGACAATTTTCCAGTTATCCATCCGAAAGGAGAAGTAATAGCAATCATTAAAACATACAAAAGGCCTAAAATCCTAGCCCGTTCTTGGGGGTCTACAAATAGTACCAGCAGTGAATCCTTACGTGGTATTAAAAGTGCATGAGCAAAGGACTCACATAGCATATAGAGTAGAAGAATGCCATAGCTTTGAGGTTTGGCTACTAATAAAAGAATATTACTTAATACATACAAGCTTGCTCCAATAGTCATTACAGGTCTATAAGGTAAATTATTTATAAAAGCCTGAACCGAGAAAATGAAGACCAACATAACGACTGCACGAACTATTGGAAAATAAGCAATATATGATTCTGGTATTAGTAGGTTTTTATTAATGTATAAGCTAAAAAAGTTACCAGTTATCATTGTACCAATATTTATAATGGTCATGATGGCTAATATCATTCTAGTAGCAGGAGTTCGGGCAATCAACTTGAAAACATCCTTGTATCCCATCAGCATGTCAACAATCCTTTGATCTTTGGTCTCTTCCAATCTACGAAGCCCCTGTTTGGTTTCTTTACTGAAAAAGTATAATATAATAAATTTAGAGGTCATAGTAATAAAAGTAATTCCATATATAATCCTCATAGCAGGAATCAAAGTTACTTTAGATACTAAAATTCCAGCTAAGGGGGCGAAGAACACTGATAATAATCCTGATATAGTACACCAAGTATAGATATCTACCAGGATATTTGGAGGACAGTCTTCTACCAAAAGACAATTCCATGAATTACTAGTTATTTGCCACATAGAATTAAAAATTGCTGCAGCTAGAAACCACCAGAAGTTTTGTGAAAAAGTCCAAATCAGTGTAGGTATAGACCATGATGCTAGGTCGAAAATAAAAGTACACTTTCTTCTCCCTAGCTTGTCAGTAGCTATTCCTCCAAAGAGGGCAGCAAATACTTGTAGCACCATTCCAATACTAATAAGAAGGCCTATCTGCTGATCCTTTACCCCTAAAGCGTACATGTATAATGTAGCATAAGGGGCGTAAAGGTTATAAGGAATTCCCCATAGGGGCTCTGTATAAACACAGGCTCTTTGGTTCCCTTTTAAGTTTATTAGTGTATTTATTAGAGGATGTTTTACAACTTGTTTCTTCATAAAGCCGCTCCTTTCAAAATGATTACCTAACTTTTTACACACTTTTTATATTCTAATATAATTATTGGAAAAGAACAATGGATAAAGTTATTACAACAGCAGCTATAAGGTAAATTATTTATAATCTTCATAGCTGGCATGAACTCTTCGAGAAGGTCCAGATCAACGTAGACATTGGCAAAGATATAATGTCGAAAATAAAAATGCATTTTCTTCTCCCTAGCATATCAACAGCAATTCCCCCAAATAAAGCAGCTATTCCTTGAAAAATCATACTAATAGTCATAAGAACACCAATTTGTCGATCCTTTACCTCTATAGCGTACATATACAATGTAGCATAAGGTGCATATAAGTTGTAAAGAAAGCGAAGATTTATGGTTAGAGGTAGTCCATATATAGTAAGAAATATAACATGGATTATATTGAAGCCATATATTTTAGAAGATGAAAGCATTTATCAGAAACTAAAGGACGCATTGGATTGTCAAGATAAAGATATGACTAGGATTGTTTTTAAGAACATACTTAAACTAACTGAATCTGATAGCAAGAAAAAAGCAATAAGAAATGCTAGACTATATATCTTAAATAACTGGTAAGGTATAGAAATAAAGGCTGAGAAGCATTATGAAATTGTGGGCTGCAGTGCAGAAGGCCATGTTAGTAATGTATTTTCTAATAGGCTGCGTAGTAGACCTAAGGGCTGGTCAGAAAAGGATGTGTAGCTAAGATGTCCAAGCTAATCATTTACAAGAAAAATGGTGGGGAAATATATGATTTAGTCATGGCACAAAAACTAAAGGAAAAGAAGGCTAGAAAATTTAAAATAGAGAAAGAATTAGCTAAGGAAGTTAGAAATCTAAGTAGTAGCAGATATGCTAACTCATGGAATAGCAGTTTGCCTGTTTTAGCTATAAGTAAATGAACAGGGCTTTTAAGAGAACTTAAAGCTTTGAATAGGGTTATGATATAATAGTCAAAAATATAGAATTACGTATTTAAAAGTGTGTATTTAAGATATTGTATTTAAGATCTGCAAAGTAGTTTAGAAATTTCAAAATTAGGTAGTGTTAATATTGCAAGCAGTTGCACTTAATTTCAGGGTGGATTGTATCCTCCTTTTCCCTACAGTAAATTGACGCTATCATCTGTAGCAGCCCATCTTGTTTTTTATTATACTTTATGGTAAAATAAATATGGTTATAGAATAAAGTTATTAGCAACTTGTACTTAGTAAAATAGAATACAGTTTATATGGAGATTAAGAGTCGTGTAATAATAGAGCTGCAAAAGCTTTAATTTGGCACGACTTTTTTTATTTGTATAATATCTTTGATTAAATTTACAAATTGTGTCAGTTTAATAATTATTACTTATATACTATTACTTACATAAATGTGGGACAAACTGACACAAGTATTAAATTATATAGGAAAATAAAATATAAAGGGTGGTAGTATATGCAAGAAAATATCAAATGGATTGACTTTGACACAATGGAAAGGTTTATGATTGATGTTTTTAAAGGAATAGGAGTACCTGAAGAAGATGCCAAGATATGTGCTGACGTACTTATCTGGGCGGATAAGCGGGGAATAGACTCTCACGGTAGCAATAGGCTAAAGCCTATATACTATGACAGGATTAAAGACGGTATTCAATTCCCTAAGACAAATTTTGAAATAGTTAAAGAGGGTCCCACCACTGCTGTTGTAGACGGGCATCATGGTATGGGAATGGTAATAGGCAGAAGATCAATGGAGATGGCTATAGAAAAAGCCAAGAAATACGGAATGGGTATGGTAGCTGTAAGAAACTCTACCCACTATGGTGCTGCAGGCTATTATGCTGACATGGCTGCAAAAGAAGGAATGATAGGTATTACTGGAACCAACGCACGTCCTTCCATAGCGCCCACCTTTGGTGTTGAGAATATGTTGGGTACCAATCCTTTGACTTTTGGTATGCCTACTGATGAAGACTTTCCTTTTTTACTGGACTGTGCCACATCCATTACCCAAAGGGGTAAGATAGAAGTTTACGCAAAGCTAGGCAAAAAGATGCCCGAAGGCTGGGTTATAGATGAAAATGGAGACTATCAAACTGATCCCGATAAAGTTCTTGAGGACTTGGTAAAAGGCACTGCTGCTTTAACTCCTCTCGGCGGAGCTGGGGAAGAATTAGGTGGCTATAAAGGGTATGGATATGCAACAGTGGTAGAGATACTATCTGCTGCTCTTCAGGGAGGAAGCTATCTAAAAATGCTGACTGGCTTTAGAGATGGTAAAAAGGTTCCCTATTGCTTGGGACATTTCTTCATAGCTATTGATGTATCTGCCTTTACAGAGCTGGATGAATTCAAGAAGACTACAGGAAATATCTTGAGAGAACTACGAAATTCTAAAAAAGCTAAGGGTCACGACAGAATATATACAGCTGGTGAAAAAGAATATGAGATATGGCTTTATAGAAAGGATAAAGGAGTGCCCGTAAATTCTCAAACATTAAATGAACTTATTGCAGTTAGAGATGAGCTAGGACTAGAAGGCTATGAGTTTTAATACTAATGGACGTAAGGGGGAATTATCATGGATATAAAAAAAGAAGCTTTGGAACTACATCGTAAGTGGAGAGGGAAAATTGAAGTAATAAGTAGAGTTGAGGTAAAAGACAGCAGGGATCTTTCCCTTGCCTATACTCCTGGAGTAGCAGAACCCTGCTTGGCAATAAAAGATGATGTCAATCTATCATACGAATATACCAGAAGATGGAATACAGTAGCTGTAATTACAGATGGATCTGCTGTACTAGGTTTAGGGGACATAGGACCTGAGGCAGGAATGCCAGTTATGGAAGGTAAATGTGTATTGTTTAAGGCCTTTGCAGATGTGGATGCCTTTCCTCTATGCATAAAGTCAAAGGATGTTGATGAGATAGTCAACACCATCAAACTTATATCTGGAAGCTTTGGAGGTATAAACTTAGAGGATATTTCTGCGCCCAGATGCTTTGAAATCGAGAGAAGGTTAAAAGAAGAATGTGATATACCTATTTTCCATGATGATCAACATGGAACAGCTATTGTAGTGTTGGCAGCTATGATCAATGCCATTAAAATTGTAGGCAAGGAAATGAAAGATATAAAGGTTGTAGTCAATGGATTAGGGGCAGCAGGAACTGCTATCACAAAGCTTCTTTTGAGTACAGGAGTAAAAAATATCATAACATGTGATAGCCAGGGTGCAATCTATGAAGGAAAAGAAGGCCTAGATCCTGAGAAACAAGCCATAGCAAAGATAACTAATCCTGAAAAGCTAACAGGCACACTAGAGGATGCAATTGTAGGAGCAGATGTATTTCTGGGTGTTTCAGTAGCAAATGTACTGACCCAGGATATGGTAAGAACGATGGCAAAGGATGCTATTGTATTTGCCATGGCTAATCCTGTTCCTGAGATTATGCCAGATCTAGCTAAAAAGGCAGGAGCAAGAATAGTAGGTACAGGTAGATCGGATTTTGCAAATCAGATAAACAATGTACTTGCTTTCCCTGGTGTCTTTAGAGGAGCCTTGGATGTGAGAGCTAGTGATATAAACGATGAAATGAAAATAGCAGCAGCAGAGGCCATTGCATCGCTCATTAGCCCTGAGGAGCTGAACGAGGAGTATGTAATTCCTGCAGCTTTTGATGAGAGGGTAGCAAAAACTGTTGCAGAAGCGGTAGCAAAGGCAGCTAGAGAATCAGGAGTTGCAAGAATTTAATACAATATAAGTGCTTTACAGGAATGGAGAATATCCATTCCTTTTTTTATAAGTAACATTGTGTAGAATTCAATGGAATTTAGTAAAACAAAACTTTAGGAAATATTTTAGGAAATAAAGGAAATGCATATTAAACATCAAATTAATAATAAGTTAATAGTTTAACAATTTAATAATACGATTTTAATTGTGATAAAGGCAAACTATCCGAAAGGGTAGGACGCAAAGTCAGGAGTCTAAGACAATTATTGTTATGACCGTCCGACTGCCACAATATTTATCTGTGGCAGTCCTTTTTTGGCATAAAAACCCTATTTAATGGAATAATATTGTAAAGATGGACAAATTAAAGCTTGTCAAAGGGGAGTATTAGGAATATTTCATCAGAAAGGTGATAACATGAATCTAAAAAGGTTAGCTATTAGTGCATTAATAGGTGCTTCCGCCTTAAGCTTTTGCAACAGTGCATCCAGTTATACAAGAGCTATGGTAACATGTCCAGCCCAAATTTGTATCACGTCCAATGCTGCTAAAGCATTAATAGGTATTAAAATGGATGGAATAAAAGATCCATATGAGTATGCCATAATTAATAATATGGCCAATCCTATTACTATAAACTACTTAAGTATAAGCATTGAAGGATCCGACACAATAATTGAGAATACACCAAAAGCTCAAATCCTACCAGGGAGCCAAGAAAAACTTCTTAATTTAATAGGTGAGTCAGTTCAGAGAAAAAGAATACAAGGAATTTTAAAAGTAGAAGCCACATGGGCTGGGGGTAAAGCAGTAATAGAACATCCTATAGAAATAGACTGGGATGAACTACCGGGACAGTCTAATGAAAAAGAGGATGTAGAAGAGATTCCAGCGGAAGAGGAAATTCTAGAAAATGAAGAAACTTCAGTAGAATATGAATCTCCTTCAAAGGGTGAATCTCCTGCAGAGGGTGAATCTTTAGTAGAGGATGAATCTCTAGCAGAGGATGAAACTTTGACAGAAAATGAAATTCTTACTACTGAAGAATCTTTTATTGAAGAAGGTATTGGGGAAGAAAATATCGTTCAAGAGGTTCAACAACAAACCATTGAACAAGTAGTAAATCAAGAAGGAATCACAGATGATGAACTTTCAACAGTTGATTAAATTTAATAAAAAAAGAGCAGTATGATTATAAGCAAAGGGCTACTGGCTAAGGTCAGGAGTCAATAAACCACTTAAAGGAAGAAAGGGTGCGTTTGGAATGCCAAGGTTAAAGGATGCATTAATGAAAGCTGCCGTACAAAGGTCTAATCATTTTTATGGAGTATTATTTCTTTTATGGGCTTTATTATTGGTAATCTCTTTATTTACTTTATCAACACCTTTAAATATTGAGGAGAAGAATTTAATAAATAATATAATACAAAAGACATACTTCGACTATAGTGCTGATCTTCTTCCTTCGCTGCTTTATCCAAATGGAGGCACTATAGAAGCCGGAGGTCCTATTTTTACAAATATTACAAAAACTATAAACCTCCATATAGATTCTAGGATAATTGCTGATAAACCTGTTAAGGTAGAAGGAACTTATAGAATAACTTGTAGGCTTATATCTGAAAATAGTTGGGAACATGACTATTATTTAAGGGATGAGCAAAGGTTTGAATTGGAAGGGACAGATAATACTTTAATAGACGGTCAATTTAGCATTCCAATAGAGGACATCTTAAGCTTTTTTGATGATGTGGAGCAAGAGCTTGGTACATATTCTGATGGATACATAATAAAAATAACTCCAGAATTAAATGGGATCATTACATATGGAGATGAGGAAATACCTATAGATTCTAGTTCAGAGCTTACTTTTCGGTTATCAAGCAACATCCTTGAGCTAGTAGGAGATAAAGAGTTTATAAGTGAAACTCCAATCTATAATAGTAGAATTGTTGAAAACTCATTCAATATAATGGGTAAAACCGTTCCCATAAAGGCTATACGGATTATATCCACTATACCACTTTTATTACTTACCATATATCTAAGTTTAGGAGTTGCTTATAAAATTAAATTACAAAGAAATAGCCAATCTGAATTAGATAAAATAATTAAGAAATATGGAAAACGTCTTGTATATTTAAAGAAGAATATAGAAACTACAAGGCATATAATTTTAGAGCTAGAATCCTTTGAGGATATGATAAGGATTTCGGAAGATAAAGATTTACCCCTTCTCTTTTATTTTAGTGGTGAAGGCAAGCCAATATTGTATGTAATAGAAAGCACAACTATATATAGCTACATGCCCGAAACTGTAGCAGTAAATCAGAAAAATGAAGTAGTTATTGGAAAGGATCTTTTCTATGTTCAATAGATTGATTTCTTACATAAAAGGTCTGAGTAATAAATTATATAGTAAAGAGAAAGGTATAAATACCAAGGATATATTATATTTATATCGCTATCTATCTTGGTTTTCTACCAGTTTATTTTATTTTTTTACTCAGTCCAATGCTCCTATAGTTTTAAAGTTAGGTGTTATAGTTACCCTTTTTGGAGCAGCCAAGATATTAACGGATTCATATGTTAAGTTTAGTAATAAGCACAGAATGTTAGAGATAGCTATCCTAATTGAAACTATAGGTATTACTTTATTGCTAATACCTACTGGAGGTTTAGACAGTCCTTTTATTTGGTATGCTTTAAATCCGGTGCTAGTGGCAGCAAGCTTTTTGCCTTGGTATTTTTGCTGGATAAACCTATTATTTTACCTTATATCTGCTTCCATTATTTCATCTGCTTTTTTTAGAAATATCAACAATATATCCGATATAATTTTAAACTATGGTTATATCATACTTGTATTTGTACTTATTACATTAATAGTGCAGATGTTATCTCACCTAACAAAGCGATTAAATCAGCAGACTATACTGCTTAAAGAGCAGGGTGAAAAACTCGAATCCATGAACAAAAGTTTACGAAAAAGCAATGTGATGTATAAGGAATCCCTAGATCATATAATATCCCTTTATCAGGTAGTGGAAGCTTTTCATTTAGGTGATAATCAGGACAGTATATCTAGTACCTTTTCATACTATGCATCTAAGCTTACCAACTCTAGATTAGCTTTGGTTTGGTTAGTATTAGACGGGGAACAAGGAAGTAGAATTTGGGTGCATGGCGATATAGATTCTCCTTTAAAAGATAAGCTAGACACATATCTATTAAATCAATGGTCAAGTATTAGAAACTTAGACAAACTAATAGAGTTTACTATTGATGATTCAAAATTTTTAGTAGTTAATATTAAGTCCTCATCAAGAAATTATGGTTTGATAGGAATACAGCCTGAAAAAGGCAATATTGGTAGCCGCTCCAACAAAATTTATTTAAAACAATTATCCTTCTTGTCTAATCTTCTGGGAGCAATATTGGAAGGGCAGCATTTAAAGAGGTTAGAAGAACAACTGCTAATAATAGAAGAACAAAACCGTATTGCCAATGAAATTCACGATAGCGTATCCCAGAGATTGTTTAGTATTGTATGTGGAATTGCAGCCATTAGTAAGAAATTGGATAGCGACAATAAAGATATAATAAATCATTTTGAGCTCATCAGAAAATCAGCCGATCTAGCTATGGAGGAACTTAGATCTTCTATATATGATCTTAGCTCTAGGAAAAAAGGTGAAAAGCCTTTTGTACAGATGATAAAGGAATACCTAAATAACTTTGCAAAACTACACTCCATTGAAATTAGCAGCTCTATTACAGGGGATGAAGATTTAGTATCAAGCCAGCTAAAGAGAGCCTTGTATCGAATCATTTGCGAAGGTACAGGTAACGCAGTGCAGCACGGTCAGTGTCAACACTTAAGATTAGATTTAAAAATGGAGTTACCTAGGATAGTTTTGATTATAGAAGATGATGGAAAGGGCTTTGATATAGATAAGATCCAAACAAGCAACGGATCTGGACTTGGAATACGAAATATGAAAAATTTAGTGCTCACTTATAATGGTAGCATAGATATAGACAGTGAGATTGGCAGGAATACTAAAATTGTTATTAGTATACCTGTTCATGGAAAATACAATAATTTGATGGAGGAATCAGTGATATGAAGGTACTTATTGTAGATGATCATCCCTTGGTTAGGGAAGGATTGGCTGCTATCCTATCCACCGAGTCTTCCATAGCTACAGTAGAGCAAGCAGCTACCTGTAATAAGGCAGTGAAAAAGATTCAACAATTAGAACCTGATATAGTTTTAGTGGATTTGAGGTTGGGTAGGGAATGTGGCTTAGATTTAATTCCAAAAGCAAGGAAGAATAATAGTACCTGCAAGTTTGTGGTTCTCACATCCTCATCAGATAGAAATGATTTTAAAAGGGCAGAGGAATTGGATGTGGATGGATATATTCTAAAAGATGCATATCCCGAAGAAATACTATTAGGAATAAAGTTAGTTAGCCGAGGTCGCAAATATTATGATCCGAGTATCTTGGAAATAATGCTAAAAAAACAGGATAGAGGCTCTATAGAAGAACTAACCCCTAGAGAACAGGAGGTTCTTAGGGAATTAGGTAAGGGAAAGACCAACAAGCAGATTGCCCAAAATCTATTTATTACTGAATACACCGTCAAAAAACATGTAAGCCAGATCCTAGCAAAACTAGGTTTGGCGGATAGGACGCAAGCAGCACTTTATGCAAATTCACATGAAGTAGTATAAATCAAGGGATAAAGGAAATTCTTATGCGACGAGCCAATCGTCGAATTTCTTTTTTGGTTTTTCTTCGTAATCGAGAGTCTATTACTGGATAAAACATAAGAGGGAGCCCAGGAATTAAAGCGATACTAGCCAAAGCTAGCCAATAATTAATATTAGCTAAAGAGTATATCCATTTACTTGGCAAGAATGGATAAAATAAGCCTACATATATAACGCTTTCGTATTTGCCTGGTTTGGAGGCTTTAAGCTTCATTGTGGTTTCTATATTGCTTCCAGGTTTTAAAATTTCCAATGTGTGATTAAAGCTTATTTGTTCATCTTTAGTTGTGATGGTAGATATGATAGGGAGGAATCCATTATTGCTAAGTTCATACAAAGGTTGTTCTATTTCATCGCCTACTTTGATGATACCTATGCTGCTTCCCATTAAAACTCCAGCGCTATCTTCAGAGACTTCATAGGGGATAACTATTCTTTGAGATGAAGCTAACATGGTAGCTGTCATAATTAAAGACATAGTTAGACCGCTAAAAAAGTACATCAGTTGCAGTCCGAATGGATTTTCTTTTTTCTTCTTCTTTTTGCTACTTAAAAGTTCTCCAATAAATACAATGGCAGCTAATACTACTGCTATAACGGGCATAATATAAGGATTTTTTTGAGCATTTTCCATCCAAAGAGGAATATATCCTATAAGAGGAATCTTTAGCACTTTATCGCCAAAGGTCAGAACCTTTCCAGCAATCCATTCTATCTTGACCAGATCATTTCCATCAGGGGATTGATCTGCATACTCATTAGCATCACCTTTTGTCATAAATCCTGAAATCTCATTTCCTTCTATAATCCTATGAACTACCCAACCACTATCTGCTAGACTTCCTTCTTCAGCTTTAAAAACTATAATGTCTCCAATTTCTAAGGAATCTTTATCGCTTACTCCCTTTATTAGTAACATATCTCCTCGCTGAAAGACAGGATACATACTATTAGAGCGTACAGCAGAGAAAAGGATGGGTTTTTTCCATATCACTGAAGTTATAGCAGCAAAAAGTATGATAGCCACGATAAAGTATAATAGGATATCAATTAGTTTAGAAAGTTTCTTCACAATGTGTCCTCCTCAATAATAAATTTCTTCCATAAATAGTTATTACAACTATATTGTACTGTTATCAAAATGAAATTGTAATTGCCCTAAAGTTTACTGTAACCGGTACTAAAGTATACCTTCGTAACACTTAGGTACTTAACTCAAATATCAAAATGTATGATGTATAGATCTAATTATCTATAATTCTTATTGAAGGTGCTTAACACCCAAAAAATAAAAAAGAGGAGGAATCTATAGTGAGAAAAAGTTTATTATTAGTGGTAGCCTTATTGGCTATGGCAAGTTTAATGGCGGCAATGGCGTATACGAAAGCGGAGGTTACAAATCCTGCAACTATAGCGATTGTAAATACTAGAGAAGCATATTTACGTGTTTATCCAAGTTTCCATCAAAACAAACCAGGGGTAGGCTATAAAGATGTTAATGTATTCGTTGATTCAGATGGTAGATTTAAATTTGACTTTACCAAAGATATTTGGGGCACTAGAAAAACTGGTTTTCAACCAGGAAGCAGATATGAGTTTGAAGATCTATTTTGCATTTATAATGCATCGGAAGATACAGTAGAATATTGGTTAGAAACTGATGGAATAACGGACTATATAACAATAAAAGCTGGAAATACTGTTCTTATTGACAACGGACAATCTACTGGTAAGAAAGTTGTATTAAGCAAATCTACAGGAACTTGGTACTTAGATGTAATTTTTGATATACCAGAAGATGCCCCAATGAAGAAAATAAGTGGGAATATTATAGTTCATTCACAACCAAAATAAAAGGTGATGGGTATAGGTTTTATGTAAATCCAGACAACTGGGATAGATATCTTATCTCAGCTCAAACTATTCCCAATACTAGAGATGCAATTCCTGTGATATTTTATGGAATAGTAATCATTCTATCAGGTATAGGAATAAGGATGAGTGTAAAATAAAAGAGTAGTTTGTCTGACATAATAATCCCCATTGAAACTAGGAATTATATAGCACAGAGCCTTCAAGGTTTATATCCTGAGGGCTCTTTATTATTGTGTCTTTGCATCTACGTATATCTTATATGGGACTATATACTCATATGCTACTTAAGCACACCTATACAGTACATATAAGTATCAATTTTAAATTATCCTTTAGTAACCAATCTAATATACTTTTGGGTGAAATAAAAGAATGATTACATGACTATAATTAAACTAATTAAATTAGCTAATACTTCCTGCTCCAATAATAAATTCTTTTATTAGTAACACCAACTTCCCAATGAAGGGTGAATTAGATGAGAAATGCATTCAAAATAATAGGAACATTTATAATAGTTTTCATTATACTTCTCTCTATGGGTGCTGGCATATTTGCAGAAACAACAGATCTAAATCAGAATGAAGAAAATCTTATGGATATTCAACCTGAAGAGAGAAAACTGGAAGAACAAGGGTCAGAAAAGCAAATATCTCAAGATAAAGAAGTCGTAGTAGAAGAGTCAAGAGAGGAAGCGGAGCAAGAGTCTCAGGAACAAGTACAGGAAGAACAAAAATCTGACAATGATAATCATGAAGAATCAGATAGAACAGATTCATTATTAGAAGATACTTCAATTCAAACTACTGTAGAAAAACTTGATTATCCATCAGACACAAGTGTATTTCAGTTAGATATAAGATCTAATAGTGGGCATACCCGAGTAGTATTAGCATGGATGTATGAGGGGGATACATATCTTGGTGTTATTTCACTTAAAGAGATTAAGAAAGTTATTTATGAAAATAGTTCAGTAGATTTAAATAAGGATACCATAAAAAGAGCTGTAGATAGAAATTGTCAATTAGTAGTTAATAATATTAACTATGGATCCATTGACGCATTTGCTGATAAAACAAATAAATTTAATAAACATCACCGCTGGTCAGTAATTAAGATTAAGGGGCAAACATTGTTTTCTCCGTTCAAGCTGACAATAAAGGTAGATAGTGGTAATGGTCATGGACATAATATTATTGATCAAACAATTACATGTAAGCAACCTGAATATGGTAGCCTTACCATTACTAATTTATTAATAAACCCAACTGTTAAAGATAAAAAAAAGAAATTCGATATTTTTATATACGGACCTGAAGGAAAAGTTTATACTGTGACACTTGCTCATAAAGAATCGGTAACCTTGAAGGGTTTGCAATATGGAAAATATACCATGAAAGAAATGGTGCCAATGAATTTTAAGAATATAAGAGGCAATGAGAAAATAGTGGAAATAAATGATGAGCAGCCCAACAACAAAGTTGTCATAAAAAACCAACGCCTTAACTATGGATGGTTTTACGATGATGATTTTATAGAAAAAACTATTGAGGTGGGATCCTGAGATGAAAAAATCAGATGTACAAAAAGTTAATATATCCAAAAAGCTAATGAAGATACTCATCAACGTACTTTTTACATTATATATGATAATTATGGCTGGTTTAATTCTTATTACTGCGCAATCAAGATTCACAGGCAGGGAGCCTTCACTATTAAATCATAGGATATACATAGTAGACAGTGGAAGTATGAGTCCGACTATTCTCAAAGATTCAATGATAATAGTAAAGGAGTTAGAGGCTCAAGACATAAAAGAGGGGGATATAATAACCTACTATGGCTTCCAAAGCTCAGTAAAAGTTACCCATAGGGTAGTGGAAGTTCATGAACAGGGCAAGTCATTTATAACAAAAGGTGATGCCAATGAAACTAATGATCCGCTACCTCTTGAAGGTGAGAGAGTTATAGGAAAAGTAGTATTTGTTATCCCCTTTATAGGAACATTATTTAGGTTTATGAGTTCTATTCATGGCATTATTTCATTGGCAATTTTAGGAGCAGCCTGGATAGTGGTACCAAAGATATTTAGTAGTAACCAAGGACAAAACCAGCATGCTCATCAGACTACGGAACTAAATGATTCATACTGAGGCTTAAATTCATTGTAGGAGCAGATGTTATGAAAAAGAAATACATTTTGATATTCACTATTATATTAATTTCGTTGCTGGTATCTGGCGATACCATGGCTTGGTTTACCCATAGTATAAGTGCAAGTAGTGAGTTTAATATGGGTACTGTACAGGTAGAAGTATTAGACTTTGATTTTAAAGATATATCCCATTCTCAAAAAGAGAAAGAATACCAAACAGAAATTAAAGTAGCAAACCGTGGCAGCCAGGATACATATGTGAGAGTAAGGCTTATACCCCAATGGAGCAATTCAAGTATTCCTATACCAAATGTAGAAGTAAAATTAGGAGATAATTCAGATTGGGTTAAAGCTGATGATGGATATTACTATTATAGATATTACTTAACTAAAGAACATGAGACTCAACCATTGTTAGTCAACATTGAATTAGGATCTGAATATAAAGATCAAAATTTTAAATTGAAAGTGGTAGCTGAAGGAGTTCAGATTAACAAGAAAGCTTGGCAAAAAGTATGGGGAATAAATAATCTGCCCTTTACTCCCGTTAAGAAACGTAATCCATAGGCTAAAGCCTATAGGAAATAAAAAATAAGGAGGAACAAAAAATGAAAAAGAAACTTATTTTACTAACCACATTTGCTTTGGTGGCATTGCTGGTGGCAGGAGGCACCATGGCTTGGTTTACAGCCAATGATAAGGCCACAAACTTTTTTAAAGTAGGTACGGTAAAGATCAAAGTCATAGATGAATTTGAAGAAAGCGATGCCCAAAATGTTAATCCTGGTCAATGCATAGATAAAAAAGTGAAAATTAAGAACATCGGTTCTAAGGATGTATATGTTAGAGTTAGGCTAAATCCCAAATGGTATGATGGAGAAGAGGAAGTAACGGTCACTGCAGAATATGAAGTTGATAAAAATAAAAACTTAAAAATCAGTAATATTGAAAGAGTTAAAGATGGAGAAATCCGACCTCAGGGATTATGGCGCTTTATTAGGTGGTTACTATCGAAGTTGTGTCCTGAAAAACCTGATAAACCTGAATGGATATCTACAGATGATTATTGCGATTGGGTATACTATTCACATTACTTAGAGCCAGAAGAGGAAACTGAATACTTGATTGAAAAAGTTTTCTTCCATGGTGAAACAATGGGTAATGATATCCAAGGCCTTACCTTTAAACTAGAGGTAGAAGCTGATGCAGTTCAAGCCTCTCATAATGCATATAAAGATGTATGGAAAGACGATATACCAGAAGGGTTAATGCTAGAAGTTCATCCGACAGTTAAAAAATAATGGGAGGGGAGCACCGCTCCCCTAATATCCCTTCAAAGGAGGGCAGATCATGAGAAGTATATTGCCAAAAACTATTTTTTTACTTGGCATGATTTCATTAATAATAGGTAATGTTGTATCCCATGGGAAAAGTATAAGCCATGCTGAAGATTTGGTATTGGTGGGGAAGGAGGCAGGTTTAGAAATCATACCTGAATCTGCTAGGTTATTTGATTTAACCAATCTGATTCCTGGAGATACTTATGAAGCAAACCTTTTTATAGAAAATAAGTATACTGCTCCCTTTGAGCTCTTTATGAGAACAGAGCGGATGAGTGAGGTGCCCAAGGAAGGGGAGGCTGATCTGTTTAAACAACTTCTTTTGACAGTATACTTAGGAGATAGTCAGGTATATTCAGGGAGTATGATGGATTTTGCCACAACCAATATCAGTTTAGGCAGCTTTTCCCAAAATGATACCAAAAAATTAAGAGCTGTAGTGCATCTGCCCGGACTTGAGACAGGGAATGAGTTTCAAGGTAAAGCTTTAGATGTAAAATGGATATTTATAGCCCAAACTGAAAATGAAAAACCTGATGATCCTCAAAGGCCAGATCCGGATGATGGAGTTATCCCAAAAACCAGAGATACAACCCCCATGGCTTTCTATGTAATAGGTGGCCTTCTATCAGGATTAGGCATAGTGATTAATCGCAAGAAAATGAAATAAAACAAGACAAAGATTATAAATCCTATAGGGAATTTTTCCTATAGGGTTTTTATTGTGTTTTGAAAAATAAAATATGCTTGGGGCAATAATAATTTATATAAAATCAATATGAAACAAGTAACATAGGCAAAGGATGGATAGGATGTGAAGACAATAAGATTTAGTGATTTGAATCTAGATGAGAGAATATTGAGAGCCATAGATGATATGGGGTTCGAAGAACCATCAAAGATTCAGGTAGAGGTTATACCAGTATTATTGCAGGGTTACGATGTTATTGGCCAGGCACAGACAGGAACTGGCAAGACTCTGGCGTTTGGAGCACCTATTTTAAACAACATAGAAAGTATTGGG
>Ga0209537_1001655_pt1 | contig 24433 bp, 18 predicted proteins | sample BioPla4DNA1_FD_187698 | JGI IMG/M metagenome (GOLD analysis project Ga0209537, IMG submission 187698) | Biogas fermentation microbial communities from Germany - Plant 4 DNA1 (SPAdes) (version 2) | ecosystem: Engineered > Bioreactor > Anaerobic > Digestate | place: Bielefeld, North... | reverse complement strand
CAAAGGGCTTAGGAGTTTAACCGAGCGCTATGACCAACTTCGTTCCGCAGCGTGAACCGCCGTATACCGAACGGTACGTACGGTGGTGTGAGAGGACGGGGGTTAGCCGCCCCCTCCTACTCGATTGTATTCATCCCGCATACTGCCTTCCACTCCGGTCGCCGGAATTCACCTGGTAGCGGTCGAATACGTTATGCAGTTAATCCCGTCATTCGGCTATCATCTGCTTATTCCATAACGAATGGGTTATAACCATTTTTGGACAGATACTTACCGATAACCATGCGCTGGACCTCGGCGGTTCCTTCAAAGATCTGCATTATCTTGGCGTCGCGCATGTATTTCTCAACCGGGTATTCCTTGGTGTACCCATAACCGCCAAAGATCTGAACGGCTTCGATGGCATTGATCATTGCAGAGTCCCCTGCGTAGAGTTTTGCCATCGAGGATACGGTCTTGTAGGGGGCTCCGATGTCCTGCAGGTAGGCTGCCTTCAGGTAAAGCAGCCGGGAGGCTTCAGCTCGAACTGCCATGTCGGCCAGCTTAAACTGGATGGCTTGGAAGGTGCCGATTGGTTTGCCAAACTGCTGTCTCTCATTGGCATAGTTGAGAGATGCTTCAACGCATGCGGTGGCAATACCAGTAGCCAGAGCGGCGATGGCGGTCCGGGACAGGTCCAGGGTTTCCATCAGTATAGGAAGCCCTCCACCTTCTTTCCCTATCATCATCCAACCCGGTACCCGGACATCTTCAAAGATGACCTGGGTGGTGCTGGAACTCCTGATACCCAGCTTATCTTCTTTGTTGCCAATGGTTAGTCCCGGCGTCTCCTTATCAACCATAAAGCAGCACAGGCCTTTGTTGCCGAGCTTCTTGTCCAGGGTGGCGAAGACCGTGAACTGCTGGGCGATGCCGCCGTTGGTGATAAACTGCTTGGTTCCGTTAAGGATGTAGTCATTGCCGTCCTTAACGCACTTGGTCGACAGTCCCAGAGCATCGGAGCCTGCTCCCGGTTCGGTTAGACAGAATGCGCAGACAGCGCCTTCCAACTGGCGGCCGTACCACCACTTTTTCTGCTCGTCGTTGGCCCCCACAATTATCGGGTCTGATGCCAGCAGAGTAGAGGCGGCAATCGTCGTCCCCAGGCCGGCATCACCCTTGGAGATTTCCTCGCAAACCAGGCACTTGGAGACATTGTCCAGCCCGTCACCGCCGTACTCTGCAGGAACCCCAATGGTCATCAGGCCCAGCTCCTGCATTTTTTTGATGGTCTCCATGGGAACCTCATCCGCTTTGTCCCACTCAATGCAGTAGGGAACAATCTCGTTGGCAGCAAAGTCTGCCGCCATCTGCCTAATCATTTCCTGTTCTTCGGTAAGACGAAAATCCATTTACATTACCTCCCTTTAATTCCGATTTGATCGGGTAAATGAATGTCAAGTTAGATGTCTCTGGTCCATAAAGAAGCCATGGCCGGTCCGGTCCCCACGCACAGGGAAGCTCCTCCCAGGGTCAGCCCCAGTCTTTCCATCTCGTAATACAGGCTTACGATAATACGCAGGGCGGTATTGCCAACCGGGTGTCCCAGGGCGATACCGGAACCGTTGTGGTTGCACTTTTCCATGTCCAGAGTAATGCCGTATTTCTCCTTCAGCCGGATACCGACGCCCAGGAATTGCGGGGCAAAGGCTTCGTTGATTTCCCAGTACTCGATATCCTCAAATTTCAATCCCGCCAGTTTCAGGGCCTTGGGGATGGCTTCAGCGGGACCGACACCCATGATCTTGGGATCTACGCCGCAGGCGGTAATGTTGATCATTTTGAGCAGAGGCTTAATACCTAATTCCAGAGCCTTTTTCTTGGACATAACCACGACTGCTGACGCCCCGTCATTGATACCGGAAGCATTGGCTGCAGTTACAACACCGCCTTTTTTGAAGGCCGGGCCCAGCCGGCCGACGCTCTCCATGCTGGCACCCCGAATGGGATGTTCGTCGGTATCAAATATAATCGTTCCTTTTTTCCGATCCTGGATTTCCACCGGGACGATCTCGCGTTTAAAATGGCCATTGTCAATAGCAGCGATTGCCCGGCTATGGCTCATTACTGCCAACTCATCGCACTGTTCACGGGTGATGTTGTACATTTCCGCGACGTTTTCCGCGGTCAAACCCATATGACCGGGTACAAGTCCATCAACCAGGGCGTCATGGAACATGGCATCATACAGGACGCCATCGTTCATCCGGTAACCGGAGCGAGCCTTATCCAGCATATAGGGGACCCGGGTCATGTTTTCCACCCCAACCACCAGATAGACTTCGGCCTTGCCGAGCGCTACCTGATCGCAGGCGATTTCCAGGGCCCTCATCCCGGAGGCGCAGTTCTGGTTAACTGAACAGGCATTGCTTTCGAAAGAAAGCCCACAGGCCAAACCCACTTGGCGGGCCGGCAGGGAACCGGACATATGCGGGTAAACCTGGCCCATTACGATGCCGTCAATGATTTGCGGATCAATACCAGCCCTCTTGATGGCCTCCTTACCTACTACGGTGGCCAACTGAACTGCGGGGACATCCTTGAGTCCACCCTGGAATTTCCCTACTGCTGTTCTGCAGGCACTTACAATTACAACTTCGTTTACGGACATGAATACCTCCCCTTTCATAAATGAGAGTGCAGCTAATGCAATGACGAGCGCGGACGATACAGCTATGCTATTTTATTGGTTCTTAACCAAATCTTCATTTTCTCTGCTTCTTTAATTAATTGGTCCCGGAAATCGGGATGGGCGATATTGATCAAACCCTCGGCCCGTTCCCAGGTGGTCTTGCCCTTCAGATTGACTGAACCGTATTCGGTGATAATATAGGCGGCAATCGATCTGGGTACGGTCACGATGGTACCCGGGCTCAGTGCCGGGGTGATTCTCGACACCACGGTTCCATCAGGTCTGGTAACGGTTGAACTCAAGGCGATGATTGGTTTGCCGCCCCTGGACTTGAACGCACCGATTATATAATCCAGCTGTCCGCCGGTTCCGGAGATCTGGCGTCCGGCCGAGGCTTCGGAGGCTACTTGACCGTATAAATCGACTTCCAGGGCATTGTTTATCGCCACCACATTATCATTTTGGCTGATAATATAAGGGTCATTGCAATAGTCTACGGGGTAGCTGGCGCAGGCTGGATTGTGATCCAGGAAATTATAGAGCTTGTCGGTTCCCATGGCAAAGGTGTAAACCATTTTTCCTTTGTCAATATTCTTTCTTTTGCCCGTGACCTTGCCGGCTTCGTACATATCGACAAAAGAGTCCACCAGCATCTCCGTATGGACTCCAAGGTCCTTAAGGTCCGAGTCCACAATCAATGAACCGACAGTGTTGGGCATGGCTCCAATACCCAATTGGATGCAGGCCCCATCACACATTTCCTTCATCACATGCTCGGCTATCTTCCGGTCCACCTCGGTGGGAGGCTGGGAAGGCAGGTTGGCCAATTTTGGATTGGTTGAACTCTCCACGATATAGTCAACATTCGATATATGAATCGCTTCGCAGCTTCCACCGAGACAAACCGGTACTGATTTGTTTACCTCCACAACTACCTTTTTCGCCTTTTTGGTCACATACGATGCCATGGAATTGGAGGTGCTGAAGTTAAAAAATCCGTTCTTATCCATGGGGGCTACCGGCTGGAAACAGACGTCGACCTCGAGGAAGTTTTCATAAAGCATAGCAGCCTCATGGTAGGTAAATGGAATATAACTGCATAAGTTTTGATCCATCAGTTTCCGAGACACACCCGAGAAGTGCCAGTCGTTTACGATAAAATGCTTCCTCTCCGGGTCAACCTTACATACTTCAGGCACAACCGGAAGCGTGGTTGCACGGATCTTGACATCCCTCAGCTCATCTTTGCGCCGGGCCAGGGCCGTATCACAATCCCACGGATGTTGCACAAATTCACCCATATTAACCCAATTGCCGGACTTGACCAGCTTGGCGGCTTGATCGGCAGTTATCAGTTTTCTTTTGTATTCTTCGCTATAATTCATGCTGTAATCACTTCCTTTCGTGCCGAGTTTTGAATGCGGAGAGTACCGCCGCCTCACAGATGTCGGAACTCATATGATTTCAGGAACTATCCCAATACCAAAGCATTATGGTATTGGTGACCTGTTCTTTCTCAGTTTAGAAAGGGAGGGACGGAGCAAGCTCCGCTCCCTTTCTACCGTAAGAGGGACGATTGATGTAAAGCGTTTTTACTTGGTGTAATCATAAAAGCCCTTGCCGGTTTTTCTTCCCAGGTGCCCGGCGCGGACCTTGTTTCTCAAAGCCAGGGAAGCCCGGTATTTTGAGTCACCAAACTCTCTCCAGTAGTAATCACAGATCATTAGGAGGGTATCAAGACCCACCAGATCCGCCAGTGCCAGGGGACCCATGGGCATATTGGCTCCCAGTTTCATGGCCTTGTCAATCTCTTCGGCCGGGATCCCCTCCTGGTAAAGCATTGCAGCTTCATTCATGTAAGGAACCAATAGGCGGTTGACAATAAAGCCCGGGGTTTCTTTGGCTCTAACCGGTTCCTTGCCGATTCTTACAGCCAATTCGGTGACGATGGCGACGGTCTCCTCACTGGTTTCAGCCCCGGGGATCACTTCCACCAGCTTCATGGCCGGTACCGGATTAAAGAAGTGCATTCCTACCACCGATTGGGGACGACCGCTGGCGGTACCTATTTCCGTGATGCTGAGAGCCGAGGTATTGGTGGCCAGGACGGCGGAATCCTTGCAGATTTCCCCCAGCTCCTTAAATACCTTTTTCTTGACGTCGATGTTCTCGACTATGGCCTCTATCACGACATCACAGTCTTTGAAATCCTTATTATCCAGGCTGGTGGTTATCAGAGCTTTGAACTTTTCCAGGTCCTCGGCAGTCCTTTTACCCTTTTCCACTGCTTTGGTCCAATTTTTGACTATGCCCTGGAAGCCTTTGTTAACAAACGCTTCGGCTATATCAACCAGGACTACCTCATACCCGGCTTCGGCACAGATCTGGGCAATACCCGATCCCATGATGCCTGCTCCCAGTACGCCGATCTTTTTGATATCCATCCGGCAAACCTCCCTTTTGGTACTTTAATGCGTCCTGTAGGTTATAAAGGTCGCCCTTACGGACAACTGCTCGACTGTATGAATTACTGCGGCAATGTACGGCAAGAGGTTTTGTACAATCACTCCCTTTCTGAACTGCGATACTGTGCTGTTATTGCAACATGAATCCCTGCGACCTCGATATCAACCAATCCGTTTACCCTTTTTTTAAGCAAGATTGGTGCCAACCATGAGGTTGACACTTCAAATGTCGACTTCCCCGCGTTTTACGACAACAAACGACATTAACCCATACCCATCCTACTCTCCCGGTTTGAGAGGTTTTATCACCAATCGATAGCCTGCACAGGATTGACCTCCGACAAAAACCCATTTAATTGGGGTTTTATGAGGTATAGCAAAACGGGAGAACTGTATTCCAAAACAGAAGAATTGTCCCGCAAGTAACAGTAAATTTCAGGGAAAAAAGGACAACAAAGTCGAAAAATGATGATATACTGAATAATAGCTAGTAATGTATCACGCTATTCAATCTCCAGACAATCGCCGAGCCGTCAATTGATTTATCTTTGAATATTTGTGGCAACGTACATGCCGGGCGAGAGGTGATAGTATGTGGAGCGGATCCTTAGACCCGCAACAGATGTTGGAACTCCTCTTAACGAACCCCTATATGTTTTTTGTGGCTGTTGACAAGAAAGGCATGATCACGATGATCAGCCCCACTCTCTTGAAGATGCTGGGAAAGACGGAAGAAGAAGTGTTAAATCACTATGTGGGTGATATAATCCCCAATGGCAAGCTCCCGGAGATCCTGGAGACGGGGCGAATTGATGAAGCGGATGTTTGTGAGATTAACGGGCAGGAAGTTATAGTTACCAGGGTGCCCGTTATGTATAAAGGCAAGATAATTGGGGCCATTGCCACCAGTGTGCTGATGGACACCAACCGTATGAAGGTCGTTTTGGAGCAGTTAAACGAAAAAATTGATACCATAATAAGCCGGATCATTGACAGTCCCACCATGGGTTACATCGTAATCAACAAGGATGCGGAGATCACTCATGTAAATCAGACCTACCTTGACATCCTGGGTATGAAGGCGGAAGACATTATCGGCAAAAAGATTCTCGATGTGATTCCTCATTCCAAGATGCCGCGGGTATTGGAAACAGGGAAGATTGAGGAGATTGATCTGTGGTCGGTCAACGGCCACAATATGTTTGTCAGCCGCTTGCCAATAACTAGGAACGGCGAGATCATCGGCGCAATAGGTCATACCCTTACTCTGGAACGGTCGGTCCCCAAATTCCTGGTCAGCAAACTGCAGGAGACTGACAGCCAGTTTAATGCCATCTTCGAAGGACTGATTGAAAACCCGAACACGGCTTATATTATTGTCGATAAGGATGGCTATATCACGGTAATGAACGAGACCTTCCTCAGTATTATCGGCAAGAAGCGGGAGGAGGTAATCGGCAAATACGTACTGGAAGTCCTGCCCCATTCAAAACTTCCGGAAACCCTGCGCACAGGTCGGATGGACAGTGCCGATATCTGGCCGATTGTGGAAGGGCGAGACATACTGATCAACCGCATTCCCATTTGGCAGAACGGAGAGATTATCGGAGCTATTGGGCACAGCATGGTCCTGGACATGTCCGGCGCCAAAATCCTGATGAAGAAACTGCAGGAGACTCAGAAGGAGTTAAGCGTATACAAGGATGAGGTTAACGCCATTTACCAGGCAAAATGGAGGTTTGAGGACCTGATTGGCCGCAGCTCGGAGTTTGTCACCATCAAGGCCATGGCCCAGCAATTTGCCCAAACTTCATCGACTCTGCTGATCACGGGTGAGAGCGGTACCGGTAAAGAGCTGTTCGCCCAGGCCATTCACAATGCCAGCAGCTACAGGACGGGGCCGTTTATAAGGATTAACTGCGTAACCCTGCCGGAAAACCTCCTGGAATCGGAACTATTCGGTTATGAAGACGGAGCCTTTACCGGAGCCAAAAAGGGCGGAAAACCGGGGAAGTTTGAGCTCGCCCGGGGAGGAACAGTCTTCCTGGACGAGATCGGGGACATGCCGATGAGCATGCAGACCAAACTGCTCTCGGTTTTGCAGGAAAGGGTAATCGAACGGGTAGGCGGAACCAAACCGATAGAAGTCAATGTTCGGGTAATCGCGGCGACCAACCGCAACCTGGAGGAGATGGTGGCCAACCACGAATTCCGGGAGGACCTTTATTACCGGTTGAACGTGGTGCGGCTGCACATACCCCCGCTGCGTAAACGCATTGAAGACCTGCCCCTGCTGGTGTCCGGACTGATGCCCAGGATTAACCAGAAACTGGGCACCAGTGTTAACAGGATCTCGGAACAGGCATTGGAGGTCCTGCGCAACTATTCCTGGCCGGGGAATGTCCGGGAATTGGAAAACATGCTGGAAAGAGCCATCAACCTGGCTCATATCCGAGCGGCGGAATGCATCGATACGGTTGATGTCTCCACTTTATTGACGAATGACACCCCAATCACGGTAGATACTGACTCACGGCGCAAACTCAATGAGGCAATTGATGAACTGGAGAAAAGCATGATAATTAAGGCCCTGGAAGAGACCGGTTACAACAAGACCAAAACCGCCCAGGTATTGGGCATCCACAGCTCCGCCCTTTACCGGAAATTGAGCAAATACGGGTTAAACTAAAGGTTACAAACAGGGGGCGTTCTTTATCCGTCCCCAACAAAAAGAGCCTCTTCTGTTTTTGCTTGGCGGAGGCTAACGATGAACCCTGAGAAAAGTAAGACAGTAATCAGACCACCCTGAATTGTTCAAATTCTTTTGCACTCCGCCAACCTGCGATCCGGCTGCCTTTGACTGCTCACCCTCTTTGCTTCCCGCCGGCCCGCACGCTGGCCGGAACAACCGGTTATGAAAATCCAATAAATGCGTTTTCGCATTGGGCTATAATAACTATTGAAAACCAGGATGGAAGGAGATTCCATGGAAAGGCTGACAAGACCTCTGAATGGTGGTTATGTTGTTGATGAGACCAAAGTTGTTCCCGGTTCGGAGGGGTATACGGGAGAAGCCATCAACCGGTTGGGCAAATTCGAGGATTTCGTTGAACAACTGATGGCAAGCCAAACAGAGATTCCGAAACAGCTGCAAATGCTTCGCGATGAGGGCAAGGAAAAGTCGTATCGATACAAGGAATTGATGGGCAAGAAGCTTACCGACAGCTATATTTTAGGTTTGTTGAAGTCACATGGCATAGGATGATTTCGTGGACACCATACGAAGTTATTCCGGGGAGAATCCGCCGGGAACACGCTGTGATGAACTGTCAGTGATCAAAGCCGGCGGATGATCTTTTAGGGAAGGTCCGGGCAATAAAGCAATTGGCGGGGAGAAACCATGGACAATCAATTTGAGTTGCGTTTTGCCAGTGAAAAAGACGTTCCTCTGATTCTGCAGCTAATCAGGGAACTGGCAGAGTATGAAGGGCTGTTACACGAGGTGGTGGCCACTGGAGAGATTCTCACGGAATGGCTGTTTGTCAAAAAGAAAGCCGAAGTCCTGATAGGAGAGTATGGCGGTCAACCGGTTGGGTATGCGCTGTTCTTCCACAACTTTTCCACCTTCCTCGGCCGCGCCGGGATTTACCTGGAGGATTTGTATGTGAGGCCGGAATATAGCGGTCGCGGCTATGGCAAGGCATTTTTCCGGAAACTGGCGCAGATAACGGTTGAGCGGGGCTGCGGTCGCCTGGAATGGTGGTGCCTGGATTGGAACCAGCCCAGCATTGACTTCTACCTTTCGCTGGGAGCGGAACCGATGGAGGACTGGACTGTTTACCGGCTTACCGGGGACACGCTGGCTGAACTGGCCAAAGGGCGGTAATGCAAAGGCTGCAATACGTATAAACGTATAAGGCGACCAACTGCGCATTATGGATTAATCTCCTGTAAACGGCAGCATATAAGCAGCATCGCAAGATAATAAAAGACCTCATAGCAGACCATGCACCGCCGTACACGGTATTATATAAGCAGCATCCGCAAGTCCCTAACCTTGACCCTTTTGTCTGCGGCTATTCAAAACTGCCATTAATGCCGACCTATCAAAATAGACTTCATTGCGTGTTATTTTGCCGTTTTCAAGCTCAACGATATCCAGCCCGTATTCAATTACCTGTTCCGAACCTATGGGGATGGTAGCTTTCCATTTCAGCGTGAACCCTTTTTCGGTGGGAAAGATCTCGACTGCCTCCCACTTCCAATCCGGGTTGGCGGCCAGCAGTTTCCTGAAATACGCCATCAACTCTTCATAGCCTTTTAACCCGCTTTTATTGGCCGGGTCGGAGTAGAAAGCATCCCGGGAATAATAGTCAATCAGCTTTTCCGGGTTGCTTCCCGTCCATGACTGAAGCCATTCGGTACAAAACTCGTACAGCTCTTGTAGTTTCATGATCCTGCCTCCTGCGGAATTAACTACTTAGTTACTACGCCGACCGCTTAATTCCTTTTTTTGGGCTTCCTTGCTGTGTCTGCTCTCGCCGACCGCCGCTCTCCCAACAGAACCTGAAATGATCTATTCCGGATTAAGGAGGATGACTAACAGTCACCTTTTTCAGCTGTTAAGTATTTCGGACAACCAGAACCTCACCGGATTTCGCACAGCAGCTATCGATACAAGCGACTGTAAAGACACGACCCAGAGTACCCGACGGAACCTGCCAGAGGATCTCCGCAACGCCCGTCACTGCACTGGGACAATCAGTGCCGATAAGGCTGGCAAGCTCACAAGTTTCAGTGCCGGTAGGTTCAAGGAAAAAGAAGGCTCGGGAAACGGGGCGATTAAAGGTTGCCCGAACAATTACCCGGGCATTAAGCTGGACAGCTCCATTAACTACGGGCAACGGCTGGCCATCCTCCGTTAGAAGGGTTAATGTCAGGACCCGAAGATCGCAATCGGGTATGGGTTTGGGGGTCCCGCGGGGGATACATATTACTTGCCCTATGTAGATAACATCTTCGTTTGTAATCTGTGGATTGGCGGCAAGAATATCGTTTACTGTAACTCGAAATTTGCGCGAAATACGGGTGAGTGTATCTCCTGCTTTTACTTGATAATAATGGCCGTCACATTGTGCCGGCGGCGGTGGGACCTGCCATTTTTTTATTGCGTACTTCGCGCCCGTAAACCTGTAATCATTATTCAAGGTGGTATCATCTCCATGCTGAATTGTTAATTAACTATATGTTTATGAACCACCATTGGTGAAAGGATTGGAAACAGCGTGTAAACTAATAAGTCTGATCTGCCGCACTTGCCATTTCATGAAATAAAATATAAGACCGCAGACGATTCTGCGGTCTCAGCAATTTTTTGATTGTTACCGATCGGCTGCTATTCCGCCGAGTCTATCCCCTGGCATAGATCTGTTCTATCTCGTCGGCAAAATGTTGTGCTATTACCCGCCGTTTCAGTTTCAGAGTGGGCGTTACTTCGTCTTCGCTCTCCAGGAATCTGCGGGTCACGATCACATATTTCTTAATAGTCTCAAAGTCCTCCAGGTTCTTATTGGCGGCCTGTATCTCCTCATCCACAATCGCCCGCAGTTGTTCGTTGGCTACGAAATCAGGTCCCACTTTAACACACATCCGCTGGGCCCCTTCTCCCACAAATTGGAGTGCCGATTTGTCGTAGGCAATGCCGTTCTGGTCGAAATAGGCTATAAAGGCGTCGAAGTTGGGTACTACCAGGGTTCCCAGGAACGGACGGTCATCCCCGACAGCGCAGACCTGGTCCACATATTTGCTGAGCGAGAACTGGTTTTCTACCTTGGCGGCAGGCACGTTCTTACCGGTATCCAGGACTATAATAGCCTTTTTACGGTCAACAATCCTGATATAGCCGTCGGCCAGCTCCTCGACGATATCGCCGGTTTTGAAGAACCCATCCTCGGTAAAGGCCTCGCGGGTGGCCTCCGGATTGTTCCAGTACTCCTTGATCACGTTGTCCCCGCGTACCAGCCATTCGCCATCCTCAGCAATCCTGCCCTCAACGTTAACGGCCAGGGGACCAATGGAGCCGGGCAGAATTTTATTTATGCGATTGAGGTTTGTGGTGTTGCAGGTTTCGGTAAGCCCGTATCCTTCAATTATCCGGATGCCCATGGCCATAAAAATCTTGCACAGATCGGCCGGGAGTGAGCCGGCTGCGGAAAAGGCGAATCGGTATCTGCCGCCCAATAGCTGGCGCACCTTGCTGAACACAAGGGCGTCGGCTTCCAGGTACTTTTGCTTTAATTCCGGGCTAAGGCCTTCGGTAAAGTCGATACCTTCGGACACATCAATAAACCCGTTTTCATCCGCACGGGCCTCGGTGACCGCCAGGCCCACCTTGAGAGCGTTCTCGAAGGCTTCTTTGGCCTGGGGATTGGCGGAGTAGGCTTCGCGGATGGCCATGAAGATGCGCTCGTAAATGCGGGGCACGGACATGAATATCGTCGGCTTAAAGGTTGCAATATCCTGAACCACGGTAGCCGTACTCTGCGCATAGGCGTAGGTAGCACCTACTGCCAGGGCAACCATCTGTCCGCATTGTCTCTCATAGGTGTGGGAGATGGGCAGGAAGGAGAGGAAAACGTCATCCTCCGAAATCACCGGAAACATCTTCATGTCCAGGGCACTGGCAGAGCTCATGCTGTGGTGGGTATGAACCGCACCTTTCGGCTGCCCCGTGGTACCTGAAGTGTAGACTATGGTCATCTCTTGTCGAAGATGTCAACTTCCCGCCAGCGACGCTCATAAGCGTAGGGTTCCTCCACCAGGGCCTTAACCCCCAGGTTGCGGATTTGTGAGAGGTTCATCACCCGAGGATCGTCAGTGGGGAAATCGTCCCTCATCATTATAACCCGTTCCAGGCTGGGCATTTGATCCCAGGCATCCAGGGCCTTCTTTAGATTGGCCTCATCCTGCACATACAGCATCCTGGAACCTGAATCATTGATGATAAAGACCATTTCCCGTTGGGAGAGAGTAGGATAAATGGTAACGGTAATGCCCCCGATATTGAGGATTGAGAAATCAGCCCACAACCACTGGGGACAGTTGTGGGACATGATCGCAATGCGATCCTGTTTTTGAACTCCCAGTTTCATCAGGCCGGAACCAAGCTCCTTAACTATGCGGCCCACCTCGGCATAGGTAAGCGAGGCTGTGGTATCGGGACCGGTCTTCCACCACTGGCACCTGCAATCTCCAAACCTGATGACGCTGTCATGAAACATCTTGGGAAACGTCTGTAAAGTGATGTACCATCTTTCGCGCAAAACTAAAACCCCCCTCATCTTAATGGAACCCCGGCGATGAACAAGCCGGAGGTCGCTAATGAAAGACAATTGCAAAAATTGTGCCAGATTTTAAAATGATGATTTGGCGGGAGGAAGCGGGGTTAAGAGCTGGCTGTTAAGCAACCGCAGTGTATAAAAAACTTACACTGGAAAGGGCAAATTGCTGCCAATACCCGGATTATTGCGGCTCGGCAAGAGCGGGATTCGGTGATATTGTGTTAAGAATGTTTACAAAACCGTGTTCGGTTTCGGGTCAAGTCCGTGTATTGTTGGCGTCGGGCATCGGTCGGAAGCAAAGCATCATCATCCCGGGGTTTTGGTCTGCGCCCACTGATTGATTGGGTAATGGAGTTGGAAGCCAAGGTATAACCGGGGTCATCTCCCGGAGTCACGGCCAAAGCCGTTGGTTGGTAATATAGTTGGAAGCCAAGAGGTACCCATCGGCGGCGGAAAAGAGATTGTTTCAGCGAAAATTCGCAGCCGTGATAGCCTGTATATCAAAGGACGATCGTCTGAAGCAAGCCGGCATTTCATATTGGTTGCAGCATCAGAACAAGGCGCCCTCCTCCTGATAGAGCTTGTCGATTTCATGGGCGAAGTTACGGTAAATAACCTTGCGCTTGAGTTTCAGGGTGGGGGTGACTTCGTCGGCCAACCCGGCAAACCGGCGGTTGATGATGCTATACTTGCGGATGGCTTCATAGTCCTCAAAATTCCGGTTGACCTTTTCAATCTCCTGCTCAATGATGGAGCGCAAACTATCCTGGGCGATAAAATCGGGACCAACCTTTATCAAAGCTCCGGTGTCCGCATCATACTGCAGGGCGGTTTCATCAAACGGGATGCCTTCCTTTCGAAACTGCTCCGCGAAGACGTCGAAGCGGGGAACCACGAGGGCAACGACAAAAGTACGATCATCCCCCAACACGCATATCTGGTCAATATAGGGGTTCAAAAAGAATGCGTTTTCCAGTTTGGCTGCCGGAACCTTCTCGCCGCTGCTCAGCACCAGGAGACCTTTTTTGCGGTCTATGATTCGGATATAGCCCTCCGCAAGCCCCTCCACAATATCGCCGGTGCGGAAAAAGCCGTCCTCGGTGAAGGCCTCGGCGGTGGCTTCCGGATTGTTCCAGTATCCCTTGATAACGTTGTCCCCCCGTACCAGCAGTTCACCGTCTTCTGCCAGCCGGCCCTCGACTCCAACCGCAAGAGGACCAACCGAACCGGGCAGGATGCGGTGCAGCCGGTTAAGGGTAACGGTATTGCAGGTTTCAATCAGCCCATATCCTTCAATCACCCTGATGCCCATGGCCAAAAGAATTTTGCAAAGCGGCGATGGAAGCCCTCCGGCGGCGGAAAAGGCGAAACGATAGCGTTTTCCGAGCAGGTCTCTTGCCTTTTGGAATATCTCTCGGTCTGCCTCAAGATACCGCTTTTTCAGTTCCGGGCTAAGTCTGGCGGTAAAATCGACGCTTTCGGACATATCAATGAATCCGTGCTCGTCGCTGCGAGCCTCAAGCACTTGCAGCCCGACGTCCAGAGCCTCCGCAAACCGCGCCGAGTCCTCCGGGCTGCTGAATAGACTCCGGATGGCATTATATATCATCTCAAAATAGCGGGGTGTGGCCATAAAAACCGTGGGATTGAAAAGCTGCAGGTCATGGAGGAAGGTCCCCGGACCATCTGAATAAGCGATGGTGGCCCCTATCGTTAATGCCGTCATTTGACCGCACTGGCGCTCATAGGAATGAGACAGGGGCAGTATGGACAGGAAAACATCTTCTTCGGAAACCGGCGGCATGATTTTCATGATCAGGCCCATGGCTGCATTCATGCTGTAATGAGTATGTACCACTCCTTTTTGCTCCCCGGTGGTACCTGAGGTGTAGATGATGGTCATTGGGTCAAACAGGTCAAGGGAACGCCAGCGGTCGTGGGCGAAGGGATGACGGGCGAGGAAGAGGGTCCCGGCTTCCCTCAGCTGGTTCATGCTCATCACCTGCGGGTTATCTGACAAGAAATCATCCTCGAATACGACCACCTTCTCCAGGGTGGGCATCTCATCCCAGAGGTTAAGGGCCTTTTGCAGGTTTTCCCGGTTTTGGACAAACAGAACCCTGGAGCCGGAGTCATTTATCAAAGCTGCCATTTCCCGCTGGGATAGTGTTGGGTACAGAGCGACGGTAACCAGGCCGGCGCCGAGGATGCCGAAGTCAGCCCACAGCCACTGGGGACAGTTGCCGCTCATGATAGCCACGCGGTCTCCGATATCCAGAGCCAGGCTTATCAATCCCGCCGAAACCTCGCGCACAATCCGTCCCACCTCGGCGTAGGTAAGAGATGCTGTGGACCCGTTTCCGGTTTTCCACCACTGGCACCTGCGGTCACCAAAGCGGAAGACCGAGTTATCGAACATAGCCGGAAAGGTTTGTCTTACGATGTATTTTCGATTGTTGTTATCCAAAGTAGAACCTCCTGTTTGTTGGCACCTGCTCGCATTCTTGATAATCGTGCAATCTTCTAATACAGTCCGTATTCCTTCAATTTGGCGTAGAAGGTGGTGCGGTTTACTTTCAGCATTTCGCACGCCATTTTCTTGTTGCCCCCGGTTATTTCCAACGCCTTTATGATCGCTGCTTTCTCGGCCTGACTGGTGACCTCTTTTAATGTTTGACCCTCCAGATGGTCGTAGTTTCGGCCCAGCCGGTCGGTGATGTAATAGAGATTTTCCGGCCTGATCAGACCCATCTTCGCCTCCAGGCAGGCGCGTTCAATTGTGCTCTTCAGCTCGCGGACATTGCCCGGCCAGTGGTAACTCATCAAGATTTGCAGTGCCTGGCTGGTCAGGCCGGTAATGCTGGTTCCCATTTCCTGGTTGAAACGCGAAATAAAGTGATGGGCCAGCGCAGGTATGTCCTCCATTCTGGCTTTCAAGGGGGGAATATGGACGGAAAAGACATTCAGCCGGTAATACAGATCCTCGCGGAATTTGCCCTGCCTGACCTTGCTCTCCAGGTCCCTGTTGGTGGCTGAAATCACCCTGACGTTCAGAGGAATGAGGCTAGTACCGCCCACCCGCTCAATCTCCTTCTCCTGGAGTACCCGCAAGAGCACTGCCTGGACATTAAGAGGCAATTCACCCACCTCATCCAGGAAGATGGTGCCGTTCTGAGCCAATTCAAACTTTCCCGGTTTACCCCCTCTCCTGGCGCCGGTGAAAGCTCCCTCTTCGTAGCCAAATAGCTCTGATTCCACCAGGTTGTCCGGGATTGCGGCACAGTTTACGGTGATAAACGGCCCGTCCCGGTAGGGGCTGTCCAGGTGGATCGCATGGGCAAACAACTCCTTGCCGGTTCCGGTATCACCGATCAAGAGGACGGGGGAGTGTGTGGCCGCAATATCCCAGGCCTTCCGTTTGGCCTCTATGATCGCCAGGCTGTTGCCGCGGATGGAATCAAAAGAATATTTGGCTCCCCACAGCCGTTTGACCTTTTCCTTATAGTAGTCAAGTTGCTTGTCCGTACCCAGGATGCGCTGGGCGAATTCACGGGCGTCTTCGAAGCGCGAGAAAATAGTAATCTTCATGGCACCGACAATCCGTCCATTTTCAGCAAGGGGGATCATTGACACCACAATAGTTCGCCCGTTTCGAACCAGCACCTGACCGTACTGGGGTATGCCGGTCTGCAGCACATTAAGGAGCTCCGATTGCGGCAGGAACTGGGGGAGGGATTCGCCCAACGCCTCCTCGGCGGAGACGTTCAGAAGGAATTCGGAAAAACGGGGACTGATAAACACGATCCGAGCCTGATTGTCAATTATCAGCAGGCCTCCGAATTCGTCCATAGCGTTGGCGAACCGCTCAAAATTACGGATGTTTGCCGGGTTGACAGTCATGATGACCACAGCTTGTGTAAAGATTCCTTACTATTTATAGTATCATATTGCAAATTATGATCGGGATAACAAAGAGTAGTTTATTTTATTTACACTCAGGTCGGTGCAAGCAGCTTGACACTTGGATTGTTCACCATCAGCAGCCGGAAAAAGCATGAAGAGCGTTGACCAGCGCATCAATTTCGGCTGTGGTGTTGTAGAAGCCGAAGCTTATTCTTACCATACCCCGGTGGGGTTTACTGGGTGTAACAAAGGCCTGCTCTACCTCGGCGGGAGAAACCCTTAAGAGTCTCTGAACATACGGCTGGGCACAGAAACAACCGCTGCGAACCGCTATCCCGTGTTCGTTGGCCAGGTAAGAAGCCACGGTTTCATGAGGAACCCCCAGGACATTAAAGGATATAATCCCCACTTTATTTTTGTGGTTTTGATTATCACCATAGAATACCAATCGCGGCACGCGGGAAAGGCATCTTCGTGCATAATCCGCCAGCTTGCCTTCAACCTCCATGACTCGCTGCATACCCAGGCGTTTAAGGCTTTGTATCGCTGCCGTCAGTGCGACGACTCCCATCATGTTGGGAGTGCCGGCTTCATCCCGGTGAGGGACTTCCGCCCACCGTACCTGCCGGTGGCTGACCAGTTCCACCGTTCCACCCCCCACCATCTCGCTGTGCCCGCGTTCAAAAGTCTTGCGCGGGCCGATCAGAACACCGGTACCGAAGGGGGCATACATCTTGTGCGCGGAAAACGCCAGATAGTCGATAAATTCACCGTCGGCAAACCCCTTCATGGATACGGGAAGATGGGGAACCATTTGGGCTCCGTCTACCAAGATTTCGGCACCGTATTGGTGAGCCAGGCGGGCAATTTCTCCGATGGGATTGACGTGTCCGGTGATATTGGAGGCACCGGTAACTGTAACCAGCCGAACCCTTCCCCGGGAGATTTTCAGCTTCCTTTCCAGGTCGTCAAGCCGCAGGTGGCCGGCTTCATCCACCTCCGCATACAGGACCCGGAATTTGTTCCGCCAGGGAAGGTCGTTGGAGTGGTGCTCCATTACCGTGGATATGACTATGTTTCGATAACCGGAATTCTGAGCCAGGCGGTGGGCCAGCTTATTGATAGCTTCAGTGGTATTCTTGACAAAGATTACTACATTGCGGTCGCGGTCGGAATCAACGAAATCTGCGACCAGCCAACGGGCTTCTTCATAAAGCCGGGTGGTGACCTCCGATTTGATTCCGCCGCCCCGGTGTACGGAACCGTACCAGGGCGCAAATCTCTCGATAGCTTCCAGGACGGACCTGAGGGGAGGCGTAGTGGCCGCATTGTCGAAGTTGATCAGCGGAACCTGTTTACCGTTGGCAAGGGTGACATGCAAATTTGAACCTGCAATCAGGTCCCGCAGGTTGTCACGATGCCCTGACAGGGAGAATGGCAGCATGATAATTCCCCCAACGTGCGATATCACGCTATAAATCGGATGCAGAAGCAAGTTCCACGAGCGCAACACCCCGGAGGTTTCTATCATAATATTCTCTTTCCGAAAAAAGGTTTCTGTTGGCAGGCCTCAATTGATCGCACCATTCCTTTAACTGTAATTTGCTAGAATTCAAACACCTTGCGCCCATTGACACCCAATTCCAAACCCCCGATTGCTTTTTATTTGCAAACAATCCGGTAAATTACGGATGGGCTTATACCCGCAACTATTAAGGCAAAATGTCGTATTTCATATTAGATAGAGGTTAAGCGCAGTACGTATTAGGCAAAGCGGCGGGAGGCCACATATACATATGACAACGCAATACAGCGTACGCAGTATGCAGTCCAGTCTGGACAAAAAGCGTTACATGCCGGGTTTAGATGGGCTGCGGGCGATATCGGTCCTGGCCGTTATCGCCTATCATTTGAATTTATCCTGGGCCTCTGGAGGTTTTCTGGGGGTTGGTGTTTTCTTCGTATTATCCGGTTACCTGATTACTGACCAGTTAATGGCGAACTGGCAGGATACCGGGCGGCTTGACCTTAAAGGCTTTTGGATACGCAGGATTCGCCGGCTGATGCCGGGGCTGTTTTTGATGCTGGGGATTGTTACCCTGTATTTGTTTTTGTACGATCGGTCGATGCTCATCTCGCTTAAGGGTGATATCCTGTCTGCGGTGCTGTACTTCAACAATTGGTGGCTTATTTTCCGCCAGGTATCTTACTTTGAAAGTTTCGGCCCGCCATCTCCGATAGGTCACCTCTGGTCGCTGGCTATCGAAGAACAATTCTATCTCCTGTGGCCGTTGATCTTGGCATTGTTATTGCGTCTTGTCCCGCAGCGCTCAAAATTAATGCTTCTTACCCTCACCGGAGCGGCGGCATCGGCTGTTGCCATGGCTTTAATATATGATGTGGGAACCGACCCCAGCCGGGTTTATTATGGCACGGATACACGGGCTTTTGCCTTGCTTATCGGGGCGGCTCTGGCGATGATATGGCCCAGCCGGAGTTTGCCCAGGCAGCTCCCCCTTAAATCGCAGTTTATTCTTGATCTGATTGGGGCGGTGGGTCTGATTGGTATTATCCTGATGATGTGGAAAACCAACGAGTATGACGCTTCGCTTTATCTTGGCGGACTGGCCTTATTGTCAATTCTAACGGCGGTGGTTACCGCTGTACTGGCTCTTCCGGCCACCCTGACCGGAAGAGTGTTGGGCTGTAAACCGCTCCGCTGGATCGGCGTACGTTCCTACAGCCTGTACCTCTGGCATTTTCCGGTTATTATCCTTACCAGCCCGACCGTGGATACCGAGGGGTTAAACATTGGCCGGACGGTTATACAGTTAACGATAACCCTGATCCTGGCCGCTGCCTCCTATAAATACATCGAGGAGCCCATCCGCCGGGGCTCGTTTACCTTGAGGCCGAAAGGAATACGTATACCATCGCCGTTAACACTTCGAGTTACCGGGATTACAGTGATGGTGTCTTTGCTGCTGTTCGCCGTTACAGGTCCTAATAATCTTTCATCGGAACTTACCTATGCCAACGCGCCGGGAGTCCAGGGGATGAAGGTTGGCCCGCCGCCACCCGAGGAAAATCCGCCATCGCCAATTGTTGATCCCCAAGAATCCAATGTAACAACAACGGAAGGAAAAACGGGAATGGCCAATAGCCCGGCGGGTGGCTGGACAGTCAAGACCGAGGCAATGATAACCGCGATAGGGGATTCCGTCATTCTGGCTGCGGAACCGTATCTAAAAAAGGTCTTCCCCGGCATCATCATCGATGGTGAGCTCGGCAGACAAATGTATCAGGCACAGGACGTGGTGAACCGGCTCAAGGCGGAAGGTAAACTGGGCAGGTACGTTATCATTGAACTGGGTTCAAACGGCCCCTTCCAGATGGAGCAGCTCCGCGCCTTGCTGAACTCTCTCGGAGATGTGGAGCAGATTGTCATTGTTAACACCCGGGTACCAAAAAGATGGCAGGACACGGTGAATTCTTGCCTGGCGCAAGCAGCCGCCGAATTTTCGCAAGCGACGCTGGTCGATTGGCATGCCGCCAGCCAGGGAAAGGATTCCTACTTTTATCGTGACGGGGTTCACTTAAGTCCCCAAGGCGCCGAATGCTATGCTGCGCTCATCAGCGATGCCATCAAGGTGACCACAAGACGATAGTATCAACCGCACCGGTTTGGAAACTTATCCGCAAGCTTCCCTTAATTCCCCGATCCGAAAGGTGTAATACTTATCCTCCCAGGTACCGGGCCGGTCGTGGAAGAAACTCCGCTCCCAGAACTGGACCCGGTTTTCACGGTCGACCAGCAGTATGGTGGTACAGCGGGTGCCGTAGCCGGGAATCTCGATAAATATCGAAGACAGCATTCGTTCCATTTCCCGGCTAACCCCGGTATTGGGGAGGTCACAGTCGTCGGCATACTCCTTGTCGGCCATGAGGGCAAACAGGTCCTCGTGATTGATCTCCTGCTGCTGCAGGCAGTCGGCCAGCCAACTTATCCCTCGGGTTACCTTCGGCCAGGGAACGTCAAGCAAGCTGTTGCTGATGCCGTGGTAGCCCTTCTCCAACGGGCGGATAACCTTTTCCAGGTTGGAGAAGTAATAGAGGTTTTCCGGAGTCCCGGCCAGGAGGTTGAACCCGTTATACCGGTCACATTCATTTATCAAATCCCGCATGAAGGCCTCCGGGGATGTGTTTCCTTCCAGATACCGCTGTACCAAACGGCCGCGTGACGGCGCATGGGGTTTGTGCCGGGAAGGATCGCGGTAGTTGGTTAACGCGCAAAACCGCCCCTGAATAGTAATTCCCATCCAGGTACCGCCCTGCCGTAAATCTCTTCCTGCCAGTATTGAAGGATTGTCCGACCAGAAAGCTGCCGGAAGGGTTTCACGGTTATAGTATTCGTCCCGGTTGGCTGCAACTACCAGCCGGTATTTTGGGTGACAGTCAATGGCAAAGAGTATTAGACACATGATTCCAGACCTCAAATTACGACCTCTAAATCCATTATAATACGAGGCGCGGGAAAGGGCAGACCCCTTATCAAGAGGGTCCGCCTTCCTCATACTTTGCTCTCATTTCTTCCAGTGTTTTTATTAATTCGTCCAGGTTTTCTCCTCGATCCCGAGCAGCCTGCTCGATGGTCAGGTTCTGGACCCCTCAGCCAAAGCACCTTACCCCGTTATTAATCAGGACTCGATAAGCTCCGGGGACCTCCCGCAGTATTTGACCGATTCTCGTTTTCCGGCTGTACATCAGCATCATCCTCCTTCCGGGTGTCATTATATCCCTGTGGCCGGCACGGGGCCTGCTCCTTATCAATTTGGGCAGTGTGATTCTCTGCCTCTATATTGGTATGCCTCTGCTGTTGCAGTCGCGCCCACCATTTGCCGTGACGCCTCCGGACATAGTCGGCGGAAATCATGCCCGTAAACATGCTGGGCACGAGCGGGCGGTTGGCCTTCAATATGAAGGCTGCAAGATGGACAATTATGGACAGCAGCAGGATGACCGTGAACAGGTTGTGGACCTGGGCTGCCCAAAAGACGGCTGTTGGTGAAAGATATGTCCCCGGCAGGTTTTTGTAGACCTTGACCAGCCCGCTGGCGATAAGGGCCAGTACCGAAATAGCAGTCACAGCAAAGGCTAAACGCTGTTCGGCCAGGTACTTATCCGATTCCGGCTCCTCGGCCAGCCCCAGCAGGGACCCAAAGATCTGCAGGGACTCCTTGAAATCGCCCTTCCGCGGCAGGATGTCGTATTCTTTGGTAAGCACCAGGTAGGCCGCGTAGAAAAAGCTGATGAAGATCAGCATCGCTGCAGCGTAGTAATGAAGCTCCAGGGTAACAAGGAAGTTGCTGGACCAACCCAACCCGGGGAGCTGGTCTACAGAGTACCTTTTGTATATGGGCATCTGTCCGAACCCGGTAAAAAAGAGAATGAATATGGATAAGGCCGTTACCCAATGAGTAAAGCGTATCGCCCATTTATGCCGGAGTATCTTCATCGGCCTCCACCCCTTTCATGGTCCGGTATACAGCCAGACCGGCGCCAATTATTCCGGCTACGGGTGCGAGCAGGAACCCTTCCAGCATACCGGACGGCCGGTCTAAGGGATTCTCCACACCCACATCCATGGGAACCCGGCCCGGCTTCCCATCGAGGTCCTGTTCCTTGATGGCCCGGCTGATGGCCTCAAATGGAACCTTTGATATATAGAAGGTCGAGGTCCCGCCGTTCTCAACATCGCCGTAGACATAGCCTCCGTTTTCCTCGGCCCAGTTTCTGACATAGGACTGCATCTGTTTTTTCGGCCCAAAGAGCATGGCCTGTTTGGGGCAGGCGGTGACACAGGCCGGTTCCCGGCCCTGCAGGACCAGGTCGCAGCACAGGTCGCACTTGTACATGACTCCGCCGCCGGCAAACTTGGGGGCCACCTCTTTATAGAGACCGACCCCTGCCTGACGCTGGGGGATCTTCCAGGGACAGACATCCCGGCACTTGGCACCCCCAAAACAGCCGTTGGTATTGATGACCACCGGTCCTTCAGGAGTCTTTTCGTTTACTCCGAAGGGACACAGGGCTGAACAGGGCGGGTTATCACAGTGCATGCATCTTCGGGGGACATGAACCTTGACCGTTTCCCCCCGGTGTTCAACCTCCAGGTGCTGAACGTATATCCAGTTGTACGGAGTCAGCCGGTCGGTGATTTCTCTTTTGTCGGACCAGTCTTCATGCTGTTTCTGCGGCCAGTAGTCCATGATCGGCTTTTCCGGCTCCGGGTAATTGTTCCGGTTCTTACGACGACAGGCTCTAATACATAGGGGGGTATCCAATAAGCTGCATCCATCGCACTTAGTTAGATCAATCACTGTTGCGTATTGGCCCTGCGCAGTTACCCCTGCTGCTGCTTTTCTGGTGCCGGTTATAATGGCTGCAGCAGTAATACCGGAAACAGCAGCTCTTTTCAAAAAGGTCCTTCGGGTGATGGCCATTTTGCTTCCTCCTTAACGCAGCGTTATCTTATATACCCTCCAGGGGTATAATTAGATTCTAGTAAGATTATCGAGTTTTGACAAGAGGAAGATTTTTGTGCCCGGTAATACCGGCAAGATCAGGCATGGGCATGTTAAACGGCGGGATAGCCGGGAAGGTGCCATTCAGTTCCCGGCTTTCAAATTCTCCACCAGTTCTGCCATATCATCGGGTAATGGGACCGTCAGGTGTATGGGCTCCCCGGATCGGGGCTGATGGAAGCATAACTCACCGGCGTGAAGGGCCTGGCGGCTTATATAAGGGGAGGGATGCCCGTATAGGGTATCACCGTGGATGGGATGTCCAAGATGGCTGAGGTGGACCCGAATCTGGTGAGTCCTGCCGGTGCCTAGGGTCAGGGAGAGCAGGGTAAAGCCGTTAAATCTCTCGATTACATTAAAGTGAGTTACGGCTCGTTTCCCGGTAGGATGAACCGTGCGGGAGCGGAGGTCGGGGTCGAGATGGGCAATGGGGAGGTCAATCGAACCTCTGTCCGGAACCACGATTCCCTCAACCACTGCCAGGTACCTGCGGGTGATGGTCCCGGCTTTCTGCTGGCGGTACATGGCCTGATGGGCAAACTGGCTCTTACCGATCAGGACCAGGCCGGAGGTGTCTTTGTCAAGGCGGTTGACAGGACGGAACAGAAGCGTTTTGCCCTGGCGGACCCAGTAATAGGTTACAGCATTGGCCAGGGTTATCTCCGGTCCCCCGCGCGGCGAATGGACCGCCATTCCCGGCGGCTTATTGACGACCAGGCAATCGGGGTCCTCGTAGATAATATCCAGGGGAGCATAGAGAGGAGTTATATCACTCGTTTCCTCCAGGTCAATGCCTACGGTGACTATATCTCCGGGCTGCAGCCGGTAGTTGGTCCGGGTAACTTGGCCGTTTACCTTAATTTTGTTCTGAGCCTTGAGCCTGACCTGCAGAGAACGGGAGAGCTGCCAGCGGTTGGTCAGAACCTCCCGCAGATAGACATAGTTGTCCTTCGGATCAACCACGTAAACCAGGCTATTGTTATCCGGCTTCATGTCCTCCCTCCACCTTCCGAGTCGATAAGCAGCGGCATCCGGTACCGCTTTTAATCAAGCCTTGCTTTATTATAAAGCTTTGACGGATGAACGATAAACGTGTGAGCTTTGTAGATGCCGAACTGTCAATCGCAGAACGAGGGGCACGGTCATGGAATATAACTAGGACGCGTGCCAAGAAGCAGGGAATAACGGTGACTGATTAAAGAGATGACACCCCCCCGCAAAACCGGGGTAAGAAATCAAAAGAACGGGGAAGCAGGGTAAATCCTCTGCTTCCCCGGCATATAATCAATTACTGTGTTTTATGGACGCCAATACCTCAGACTTTCGCTTGGTTAAGCTTATCAAATACTGCTTCCGCCTCAGCCACGGTGCGCTCAACAAGCTCCTTAACACTGGGAACGTCATTAATGCCGCCCACGTTCTGACCGGCAAATAGTATGCCTTCATCAACATCACCTTTGCTGATCGCCA
>Ga0209537_1001648_pt1 | contig 24500 bp, 29 predicted proteins | sample BioPla4DNA1_FD_187698 | JGI IMG/M metagenome (GOLD analysis project Ga0209537, IMG submission 187698) | Biogas fermentation microbial communities from Germany - Plant 4 DNA1 (SPAdes) (version 2) | ecosystem: Engineered > Bioreactor > Anaerobic > Digestate | place: Bielefeld, North... | reverse complement strand
TAAAATGTTAGCTTACTTTAACAAAAAAAGAAAGAGAAAAGGATTTACACTAGTGGAGTTAGTAGTAGTGGTGGCCATATTGGGTATCTTGGCTGCTGTAGCTGTGCCAAGGGTAAGTGACTCTAGAAAGGAAGCAGCAAAAAACGCTCATAAAGCAAATATAAAAACCTTAGAAAATGCTGCTAACTTAGCTATTTTTGATGGTGTAGTTACAGAGGGTACTACTTGGGGTTCTACAGAAGGTGACGAAATTTGGAAAAAATACCTATCCTCTTGGCCAGAAATGCCTAAGGGATTAGTCAGTGAAAAAGGTACTCAGTATAGTGAAGGTACTCAGTATACAGTAAAATTTGTTAAAAGTGAAAATCAAGGAGACATTACTATTACAATATATCTAGGTTCAGAAGAGGGTAATCAATGAAGTACAGCTCAATAAAACCACAAAATTTACCAATATCTGTAGTCTAGGCTAAAGATGTGGTCTGATAGAAGGATTTAAAAAATAGTAAAGATGAGAACTAAGGTGATTGTAATATTTAGACTAATAAGAATATAACTTGTAGTTATACCGGAGGCATTATGTTAATTTTAATCTTTATCTATGGCCTTGTGATAGGCTCCTTCCTAAATGTATGCATATATAGGATACCTAGGGAGGAAAGCATTGCCTTTCCTTCCTCCCGTTGTCCTAGTTGTGGGACAAGGATAAGCTGGTATGATAATATACCCTTGGTTTCCTATCTTTTCTTATTGGGTAGGTGTAGGTCTTGTAAATCTAGGATTAGGATCCAATATCCTCTTGTGGAAGTGATAAATGGATTATCATATTTGATTCTTTATAGCTATTTTGGTTTTTCCCTAGATTTTATCTTTTATGCCCTTATCTTTTCCGTCTTAATAGTTATTTCCTTTATCGATATAAATGAGATGCTTATTCCTGATATATTGGTTTTTATAGTTCTCTTCTTAGGGATTTTACATAAGTTATTAAACTATTTAACCTATGATATATCACCAGGATTCCTTAATAGCTTTGGGGGGCTTTTAATTGCTGGTGGGCTGTTTTTTACCATCTACCTACTCTCTCGTGGTGGCATGGGTGATGGGGATATTACCCTTATGGCTGCCTTAGGCTTTATCTTAGGTACTAGGCTGGTGTTTTTAAGTATTTTACTGTCTTTTATAATAGGTGCCTTTGTTTCAATCTTTCTCTTACTTACTAGATTAAAGACTAGGAAGGATCCTATCCCCTTCGGCCCATTTATAGTTATTGCATTTATGATAACCGTCCTTTGGGGAGAAGACATCTTATACCTATATTGGTCACTGATTTATTCTTAGGGGGGATTACTTTGAAAATTGTCAATACCTCAAGGACCATTTCTATAGACTTCGATTCTTCAAATTTTAAGCTAGTGGAAGGTAGGGCTTCTAAGAAGGCTATTAATATAAGTAAATATTTTAATATAGAGATTCCGCCTGCTGTTTATTCTGATGGGGCCATATTAGATAAGGACCAGCTTATCTACCTACTAAAGAAGGACTTGGCGGAAAAGAAGATTAGTAGGGGAAGGGTTCATATAGTGGTCAATTCATCAAGGATTATAGTGAGGGAAGTGGCCTTTCCCAGGGTGGATAAGGAAGATCTGGATAATCTGATAAAGTATCAATTGGGAGACTTTATACCTATAGAACCGGAGGACTATGTGGTACAGTATCTAAACTTAGGTAGCCTTATTGAAGAGGGGATAGAAAAGATCAATCTCTTAATCATTGGTGTACCAAAGGATATGGTTTTAAGCCATTTCGACCTGATAAGGGACCTGGACTTAAAACCGGTGGTTATGGACCTTAAAAATAATGCTGTGGCTAAGTTGATTAGGTTCGGTGACTATATTAATGAATCCTATGTTAGGGATAAGAATATTGCCTTTATAGACCTTTCCTATGAAAATACCAGTCTATCGATTGTTAAGGATAAATCACTAGCTGTTACTAGGATAATAGAAGGGGGATTTAATGACCTAGTTACAAGATTAAATGAAAGGCTAGAAATATCGGAGGAGGAGATATTAGAACTCTTCTCAAAAGGGGAGGTAGACTTAAGGGTTAATGACCTTATCGTCTTAGAGGAGATTAGGGCCCTCCTACAGGGTGTGGCGGAAAGGGTTGGCATGGTCTTTAGATATTTTGCAACTAGGGAGATGAACAATCAAATCCATTACATCATCCTCCATGGGGTTTTGGCTAAGATCAATGGAATTGAAGATTTCTTCAGCCAGTATTTCAACCTACCCTGTGTGACTCTAGAGGATATAGATAGGTTAAATTTCCACGGGGACCTGTCCCTCTATGGCAATGCCATAGGTGGCCTAATCCGATTAAACGAGGTGTAGCTATGATTGACCTAAACTTTTTTGAAGCCTATAGGGAAAAAAGAAGCTTAAAAATAGATATGGTAACTGTTTTACTAGCAATTTTATTAGTCTATGTTATCTTTTCAGTAACCTACGGCATCTACAACCATATGCTTATTAGCTCCAAGGCTAAAAATGTACAAGCCTTAAGGGAGGTAGCTGAAAATCCGAGGACTTTGGATAAGGTCAATGAAATCAAGGAAAAGAAGGAGGAAGTAGATGCCTTCTTAGATGAGGTGGATAGGATAAGGGAGATGGATAGGCTTATCGAAGGCAGGGATATAATAGATGAAAATCTACTAACTTTCCTATCATCTAAGAAGCCTAAGGACCTGTTCTTTACCAACTTCTCCATTAGTAGCAGGGAAATATATATCAACGGGATTGCTAAGGACTCCTATTCGGTGGCTGAATTTAGTAAGGGCTTGGAGGAGGCTGAAAGGGTGGATAGTATCTTCGTATCCAACATAAGTTGGATGGAGGATCACTATAGTTTTTCATTGATTATAAGCTTAAAAGAGGTGGTAGACCATGGAGAAATTGGTGAAAGAGATTAAAGCCCACAAAAGGCCCTTTACTAAGAAGGAGAAGGTCTTACTCTGCCTGTTGATGTTAGTTATTCTGCTTTGGGCTTCCAACAGGTTCGTCTTCCAGGTTCAGGCTGAGAAGTTGGCTGAACTGGAAGGGGCTGAGGCTGACTATGAATTACAGCTTATGGAGATGAACGAAATCCTAAAGGGGGAGGAGAAGATTAAGGAGGACTGGAGGCAGCTTAATAGGGATAGGGAAAGGATTTTGAACAAGTACTTCCCAAGCCTGGACCAGTCCCAGATTATATATCTTCTGAATCATCTAATTAAGGATGAAAATATTTGGGTGGAAGACTTAAACTTTAACAGGCCTAGTTCTGAAATCCTAGGTGACTTAGAAGTTCCTATGATGGAGGTAGACATGCCCTTTGAGGGCCAATATGATCAGGTTTTAAACTTGATTTCCGCCATTAAGGCCAGTCCAAGGAAAATCCTTATAGATAACCTATCCCTAGATAGGTGGGATGGGGAAAATATTGCAGGTTCCATGTCCCTTCAAATCTACAGCCTGGAGGGGATTGCAGATCTGGATCCTATAGTCATCCCTGTGGAAGGGGTGGAAAACGATGAAGATGTCATTCCCTTTGCTCCCTATGATGACTATGCAGGAGACCCAGCCTATGGAGATGGTTATGATGGGGAATCACCTATTGGGGATGACTATAGTTATGGGGATGACTATAGTTATGGGGAAGACTTTGAAGAGAGGCCTGACCTAAAGGAGGGGATGAAGAAGGAAGTTTTACACGAATTTGATACTATAAATTATAGCTTTATACCCTCCCACCCCCATATTAAGGGAAGGGTTTATCCCTCCAGCCTTAAGAAGTCCGGCAGTTGCTCATTACGCTTTGAGTATCATATAATTGCCCTGGAGGAGGACAATAGGGCTTATGTGGACCTTTCTAAGGCCAATATTAGCTTAGGCTATCCTCCTGAAACCATAGGTGTCTGGGTCCATTCCTATGGCTACTCGCCGGGAATTTTGGGTATAAGGTTTATGACCCAGAGTAGGGAGTTTATAGATGTAACCTTGTCGGAAGGCATCTCCTGGTTGGGATGGAAGTACCTAGAGCTATCAGCTCCTGAAGACTTAAGCTTGTATCCCCTAAGGGTGGACAAGGTCTACCTCCAGCTGCCCTATGACAGGGATGATTATGGGGTATTAGTCTTAGATAAGATGGAGGCCTTTTATAGGCAGGATCCTTCCCAAGGCTATGGGGATAGTGATGGTGCTTATATCTTCTATCTGGTTAAGGTTGGGGATACCTTAGAGGGGATTGCCAAGGAAATATACGGAAGCAGGGAGTATATAAGGGAGATTATGGAATTAAACGATATAAGAGATGCTAATAGCTTACCAGTAGGTAAAGTGCTGGTCCTAAGAAGGCCTTAAGGGGTGAGGAGATGTATAGAAGGTTAATAGCCACAGTCTTACTTTTAATTATGATATTTAACTTTACTATAGTTTTTGCCGAAGAAATAGACCCAAGGGATGCAGGTTATAACGATGGTTTAATCTATGTATTATCTAAGTATAATTATGGGCAGGAAATACCAATTAGTCCTCTTTTACCTAAGGATTCTGAAATCTATGAAAAATACCAGGACTACTTGTCCACTAAGACCCAGTCCCAAAGGAGGCAGTTTTATACCGACTATAGGTCTGCCTATAGGGAGGGCTATAGGGAAGGTCGAGAGCTTTTAAGGTCCACCCAGCCCTCTGGGGATGTGGAGGTAAACTATGCTCATTCCTTTGGGAGTATACTGGGTGAGATCTATGCCTATAGGGATTATCAGCTGGGGGTAAAATCCAACTGGCTTAAGGCCATTCCAAGCAACAAGGCCATAATGGAGATCTTTGACTTAAGTAGGGAAAGCTCTGCCTACAGGGCAGTCTTCCTATCTAGATTTAGGGAAAGCTTCAAGGCTTCCTATGAGGCCTCCTATGAATATGCCCACTTTAATATAGAAGAAAGCCTCTTGGCATCTGCAGTAGAGAATGGTAGGCAGCTAGGTTTTAACATGGGTAGCATCTATGGTGGCAGGGATTTTGCTAATAATTTGAAGGCTGATTACAAGAGGGATATGCCTAAGGACCTTAGCCTAATTAGTGAATTTAATCTGGATAACTTTTCCAAGGAATATAGGCTTGGCTTTATAAATGGCTTTAAAGAGGGCTATGAGGAAGGCTATAGGAAGGCCTACTATAATTCCTACCAGGAAATTGTAGACTGGGGTAGGGAGGCGGGCCGGCAAAGGGGTCAAAGCTTGGCCCAGGAAGACTTCGTTTTGGCAAAGGATATGAACTGGTTAAGGCATAAGGATGATTCGGCCATACAAAGGGAGTATAGGCTGGCCTATTATTCCACCGCCTATAGGGGAAGCTTTATGATGGGCTTCTGGCTAGGCTTTGCTGAAGGCTATGAGGATAGTTACAAGTCCTTGGTGGGGGAGGAAGTTAATGGAAAGATAGCCTCTGCCATCATCCATCTAGATGGGGGAGTGGTAGCCAGCAGCAATGGTAATATAAGTATGGAAATTCAGCCATCTACCTTTTACAAGCAGGTAGCTTTGAGGATTGAAAGGGTCTTTTATGATGGCTATAGGCTTGATGAGGGACGCTATATAAAGGCTTCGGATATCTACAATATTAGGCTATCTAACCCCAGCAAGGATTTGGATAATTCTAAGGAAATAGAACTTAAGTTTAAGTACCATGGGGATTGGTCAGGAGGAATCTACAAGTGGGTAGGGGATAGTTGGCAGTATATTCCTTCAAGGCTTAAGGAGGGCTACCTGGTGGCTGAAATAAGGCCAGATAGCCTTAAGGCAGGGGATAACTTATATAGGATTCTTATGGATAGGGATTACCAGGTCCTCATGGATATTAGAAGCCACTGGGCCAGGGATGAGATTGAAACCCTCTATAGGAGGGATATAGTCCGGGGCTATGGGGACCAGACCTTTAAACCAGATAACTATATTAGCAGGGGGGAATTCCTAACCCTCTTAAGCCGGGCCTTTAACTGGCAGCTGCCTAAGGATAGGGATAATATCAAGAATTTCAAGGACTACAAAGACTTTGGCTACCTAGAGGGGGTTATAAGCTATTCAGTAGCCAAGGGCTATATCAGGGGCTATGAGGACAATACCTTTAGGCCTAGTAGAAATATAACCTATAGGGAAGTGGAGGCCATCATTACAAGGCTAGTGAAGGATTCTAATTTTAGATGGTCTAATATAGCTGAAAAGCTCCTTTACCAAAGGCAAGTCAGGTCTAACAGCTACGCTAGTATGAACAATAGAATAACACGGGCTGAAGTTGCATATATGCTCTATCTTTTAAAGGAATGGGGATATTGAGATGACAGCTAGGAAGGGTTATACATTAATAGAGATATTAATAGTTATAGCCCTTTTTTCTATCCTCTTGTCCCTAGCCCTACCTAACTTGAACTTTTATCTAAACTTCATGGAGAGGCAGGAGATGGAGGAGTTTAGGAATGACCTACTCTATGCCAGGAATATGGCCATACTTGAAAACCGCTACTATATAGTATATTTCTTCCAGGACCTTAACTCCTATATGATTAAAACTGGTGAGCATAGCCCAGCTATTAAGAACAAGACCTTCAATAATGGCTTAAGGCTTTCTAAGAATAGTACTACTACCAACTTTACTTTTACCTCAACTGGGGCTCCAGCCAACAGTGGTACAGTTTATATCGTCAACAGGAAGGGAAGAAGGTATAGGGTTACTCTATCACCGGCTACGGGAAGGATTGAAGTGAAATTAGAATGAGGATTCTAGATGAAGAAGATGGGAAAGGGTAGAATAAATCTTAGTCAAGCTTTTATCTTAATGGAAGTGCTGGCAGGCCTCTTCCTATTAGGTTTATTAGGGCTTGTAGGTTTAAGTATATTAACTTCCTCTTATTCCCATTTTAATAGGATAAGGCTTTTGACGGAGATGAATTACCTAGCTGAAAGCGTTTACGAAAGAATGTCCAGCCAGGATCCCTACTGTAAGGAGTTACTAGATGAGCTTTCTTATAGGGATGAGCTTATATATTTGGATTTAGATGGGGAAGTCTTAGATAAGTATGAAGTAAGGATCTTAAAGGTAAGGGAAGAGGATAAGTTGATGGAGGTTTCCATCATCATTAAATATTTAGATGGTGAGGGTGAAGGTCTAGATGTGGAGTTTAAGGGAAGTATCCTCAAGGAGGAAGGCCTTTACCATTATTGAGTTCTTACTGGGCATTGCCATAATCTCCATCCTCCTAAGCAGCATCTATAGTTTAATCTTTTTTACTATGAATATTAAGGATAGAACAGATGAAATAGACCTAAGCCTGTACAAGGGCCGCTATGCCATGGAATATATCAAGAAGGAGATTTTGTCTGCAGATAAGATTGTATCCAGCTCTAAATTTAAGGAATTAGATGAAATCTTTCCCTACAACATAGGCTTTGTAACTGTGGCAAAAGAAAGGGACTACGATACAGATGGTAGGATAAGGGCTGTAAATTATAACTACCGGACCTACTACCAAAAGGATAATGAATTGATCAGGATAGCCTATAATAGCCCCAAGGACTCCCTCTACGATGGCAGGCTTTTTACAGGCTATAACCAAGTCATAACTGGTTTAAAGGCCTTAGATAGGTCTAGCCTAAATGAGGATGGCTATATAAGGATTAGTTTTCAGTTAGATGAGGAAAATAACTTGCTGATTTTTAACAGCCATATCAGCATAAGATGTCCCGTGGAGTTTTGAGGTGTATTATGGATAAGAAGGGTTTTATCTCATTCTTTTCACTTATCTTACTAACCCTAGTCCTACTAACCTCCACCTATATCCTATACCTGGGAAGGCTTCAGACCCATATAGTTATGAATAGCAATAAAAACATCCAGGCCAGGATATTAACTGACCATATGCTTAACAAGCTTTTATATCAGGAGGATAATTTTGAAAGGATAATTCTGCCAGAAATTATCAGAATAGTCAGACTTAAACTTCCCCCCTATAGCTTTAAGGATACAGATGGGGATGGAATACCTGATGGTAACAGCTTAACCATCCCCAGTTATATAGATACTGAGTCTATTATAAAGAAGGCCACCATAAGGCTGGAAGGTTCTGAAGGGGCCTTTAGATTAGAACCCTTACCAGCCAACTTCCATGAGGAAACTGAAATGGTCCTTCGGCTGGAGACTGAATACCAGGGCATAAGAAATGAAATAATAGCTAGGGGAGAAATCATCAATAAAATCTTTGAAATTGAGGAAAGCTATATTACAGAAGTTAATCTAAAGGAAGACCTAATAGAGGACTTCTACTCCCTTATGGCTTATATGGATGAAAGGATCCTTGACCATGACCCTAAAACATCCATAAACAAGTTTAACCTAAGGGCTCAGGGCCGAATTGGTAAAAATAAAATTGAAGAAATTGCAGAGGATGGCACTAAGACCACTTATTCTTACGCAAACCCAGTCCAAATAAATATTAAGGGGGAAGATTCTAGCTGGGAGATAAATAGTCAGGACGGTAGCAAGATTAAGTTACTAGGAAATATCTACTGCCAAGGACAACTTATCATCCGCTCTCCCTTGGAGCTGGAGGGTAACCTAATCTTAGATAATGCAAGACTAGTTGTGGAAGCAGATACTAAGCCTATAATTAGGGGTAAGATCCTAGCCAAGAATAGCCAGCTAGATAGGGAAATGCTAGACTTAAAGCCTGAAAAGAAGTATATCTACAGGGCTGGTTCTTACCTGCCTGGCTTCATCCGCTTAAAAATTAATGTTATTAAAAAATAAATTATGGCCATAATACAAAATATATGAATTAACTCTTGTGGTAAATATTAGATACTGATATAATAGCAATGATAGTAATGTTTGTTAATGAGAATAGAGTGGAGGTTTAAAGATGATTTCAGCAGGAGACATTAGAAAAGGAATTACATTCGTATACGAAGGAGATGTATATCAAGTAATAGATTTTCAACACGTTAAGCCAGGGAAGGGTGCAGCCTTTGTTAGGACTAAGATCAAGAACGTAATGACTGGTACCATCAAGGACGTTACTCTAAATCCTAGTGAAAAGTTTGAAAGGGCTAACATAGAAACGAAGGAAATGCAGTACCTATACAACGATGGTGAATTATACTACTTCATGGACAATGAAACCTACGAACAGCTACCATTAGAAAGGGAAGCTGTGGAAGATTCTATAAAATTCCTAAAGGAAAATGATACTGCCACAATTCGTTTTTATAAAGGAAAGCCTTTTGAAGTAATGGCACCTAATTTCGTTGAATTGGAAGTAGTTGAAACAGAACCAGGCGTAAAAGGAGATACAGCTACAGGAGCAACTAAACCGGCAACTGTTGAAACTGGTTATACTTTAAACGTACCCCTATTTGTTAACATAGGAGACATTATTAGAATCGACACTAGAACTGGGGAATATATGTCTAGAATATAATATAAACGGAGGGATAAAAAATGGATTATCTATTCCAAAGAGTATCTTACTTACAAGGCTTAGCAGATGGATTAGGTGTAGACGAAAGCACCAAGGAGGGTAAGCTACTTATCCAAATCATAGAAGTATTAGGAGAATTTGCAGAAGTATTAGAAGAAGTAGTGGAAGAGCAAAGGGACTTAGAAGAGTATGTTAACTATATAGACGAGGACCTATCAGATGTGGAAGACGAAATCTACGATTTAGATGAATATGATGACGATGATTTCGACTTCGATGAATTCGATGATTGCTGCCATGATGAGCACTCAGCCTGCTACTATGATGAAGATGAATTCGAAGATTTTGAAGATGACGAAGAGTACGAAGACTAGTTAGTTTAAAATCCTAGAACCAAGGGTTCTAGGATTTTTTTATGCCTTTCAATCCTAATACTAATTTAGCATTATATGCCTTTTTAAATACTTAAATTTCCTAAGCTTTATATGCCTTTCTTTTACTTAGTTCTTATAAGCATTATAAAGTCATATATGCTTTAATTTTTTTCTGACCTTTTTAAAAGGCCATTTTTTTATTTTCTAGGAATATTTAATAAAGGCCATCATAGAATTTACTATAAAGGGGGACATGTTATGGAGAAGGAAATAGATATCTTTGAAAATGTCTTGGAATATATAAGTAGGGATGTAAGGAGGATACTTAAAGCCATTCCTGAGGATGTCAAAGGCAGGGTTGAAGAGATCCGCCTTAGAAATGGCAGCCCCTTAAATATCTACCTAGATGGAAAGGATTTTTTTATAACAAAAGCTTCTAAGATGTCCAGGCTTAGCCATGAGGCCTACATAGTAGATGGGGAGGATATAAACAACTCCTTCCAGCTGATAACCAACCACTCGGTATATGCCTTTTCTGAAGATATTAGGAAGGGTTATATAACCATAAGGGGTGGCCACAGGGTTGGCATAGGAGGCAAAGTAGTATACAACAAGGAGGGCATTGAATTTATCAACACCATTTCCTCCTTAAATATCAGGATCGCCAGGCAGAAGAAGGGGGTTTCCAACCACCTCCTACCCTATTTAATAGATAAGGTTATGAACCCCTATAACACCCTCATAATTTCACCACCCCAGTGTGGTAAGACTACCCTACTTAGGGATATAGTCAGGAACCTAAGTAATGGCAAGTCCACCGTCAGGGGTTTTAAAATCAGCCTAATAGATGAAAGGTCGGAGCTGGCAGGGGTTTACAATGGAATACCCCAGCTGGACGTAGGCATCAGGACCGATGTTTTAGATGGCTGCTTAAAGGCTGATGGCATCATGATGGTCATTAGGGCCATGTCTCCAGACATTATAGCTGTAGATGAAATAGGGGGGGCAGAGGATATTAGGGCCATTTATGAAGCACTAAGGGCTGGCATTAAGTTGATTGCCACCATCCACGGTAAGGACCTGGAGGATATAAGATATAGGTTGAATTTAAGTCGAATTATAGAGGAGAGGATCTTTCAAAGATATATCATCCTAGACCGGTCTCAGGGGGTTGGTACCATTAGGGAGATACTGGAGGGGGATAAGTTTACCAATATATACAGGGGAAAGAGGAGTTTAGATGGCAGCTATTAAGATTATCATCAATACATTTATTTTAATCGTTTCGTCTATCTTGGGCTTTGCCTTTGGAAACCTATACAGCAAGCGGGCTAAAAGCCTATTGGACTTACAATATTGTATACGGGTGTTGGAAAGTGAAATTATAAATGGTAGCTTTCCATTGCCCCAGGCTTTAGAAAATGTATCAATAAAAGGCAAGGGAGGAATGTCCAGGATATTTAAGAGGATCAAAGAAGACTTAATCTCTGAAAAGCGTGAGGATATATATGAAAGCTTCCTCCTGCAGAAGGACCTACTGAAGGATAGGTTTGCCCTTAAGGATGAGGATATAGAAGTTTTTCTCTACCTAGGGAAGGTTTTGGGCAAGTCCAGCAGGAGGGACCAGGAGGAAAATTTCAAATTTATTAAGAGCCAACTGGAAAACCTTCATCTTGAGGCTGAGGCCGAAAGGATGAAGAATACTAAACTCTACAGGACCTTAGGATTTTTAATAGGCCTAGGTCTAGTGATTATTTTAATATAGGGAGAGATAGATATGGATGTGGATTTAATCTTTAAAATAGCTGGAATGGGTATGGTGGTAGCTGTACTCCATATAGTTTTATCTAAGGCTGGCAAGGAAGAATATGCTTACTTGACTACCCTAGTGGGGATAGTTATCGTCCTAGGGATAGTCATCAACCTGGTCAGCAGCCTATTTAATAATGTAAAGGTCTTATTCAGGCTATATTGAGGTGAAGTAGATGGAGATTTTTCAAATTATCGGCATAGGGATTATAGCTACCATATTGATAGTAATCCTAAAGAGCGTAAGATCGGACTTTGCCATATATGTTTCCATTGTAACGGGTATCATCATCTTTTCCATGGTAATACATCACCTTTCCTATGTTATAGATACCATAAGGGATCTATCTAGGAGGGCCAATTTGGAGATAACCTACTTTTCCACAATATTAAAGATTATAGGTACGGCCTATATAGTAGAATTTGGATCCCAAATCAGCAGGGATGCAGGCCAGAACTCCATAGCCATGAAGATCGAACTGGCTGGAAAGATCATCATCATGACCCTAGCTATACCGATCCTCATGTCTCTAATGGACTTAATAATAAAAATAATGCCCTAAGGATGAAGAAGGATGAAGAGGTTAAAATATTTTCTTATTCTGATCTTGCTAATAGGTCTATCTACAACTGTATATGGGGAGGAATTGGAGATTATCGATTCCGTCCTTGAAGAACAAATGGACAATCATATCCAGATGGAGGAAATCGATAAGTTCTTAAAGGACCTAATGGAGGAAAATGAAATTCAGCTTGGAAGCGCTAGGGAGATAATACTTAAGCTTCTAAAGGGTGAAAAGCCTATAGATGGTCAGGCCATTAGGGAGAGTATAGGGAATATCTTCTTAAGGGAGGTAAGGTTTTCCTTAAGTCTAATCACCAAGATTCTGATTATAGTCCTAATTTCTACCATACTAACTAACTTGCAGAACTCCTTTGAAGAATCTTCCATCAGCCAACTAGCCAATTATTTTACCTATATCCTAATTGCCATTTTGGTTATAGCTAATTTTTCCCAAATTATGGACTTGGCTAGGGCTACTGTAGGCAGGATGACGGATTTTATGCAGGTTTTACTTCCCATCCTACTGACCCTCTTGGTAATTACAGGGGGCCCTAACACCAAGATTGTGTTCCACCCTATGATTTTAGGAACGGTAAATGTATTGGGGCTACTGGTAAACAACATCATATTTCCCTTGCTCTACTTTTCCTTCATCATCAGCATCTTATCCAACCTTTCCCAAAGGGCGGAGCTGGGGAAGCTGGCGGAGTTGGGTAGGCAGATTATAACCTTTATAATTACTGCAGCCTTTACCATCTTCATAGGGATTCTAACCATCTACGGCCTATCAACTAAGATCGATGGCTTAACCATTAGGACGGCTAAATTTGCCATAGACACCCTGGTCCCCATAGTGGGAGGCTTCCTATCGGATGCTGTAGATACGGTTATAGGGTCGTCGGCAATCTTGAAAAATGGCATAGGGATAATAGGTTTACTAAGCCTGATAATGATGATCTTGATGCCCATTATTAAGGTAGTTGTTCTCCTACTCCTATACTCCATCATAGGGGCGGTAATAGAACCTATCGCCTCATCCAACATAATAAAGTTCTTTGGGGAAAGCTCTAAGACCCTCTTATTGATCTTAGTCAGCATGGTTTCCATCGGGATCATGTTCTTCATAACTATTACCATCATAGTAGATACGGGCAACAATCTTATGATGTTAAGGTAGGTGGTAGGATGAGCCTAAGTGAATTTATCTTCTCCTGGGTAAAGGATATTACCCTCTTATTCGTCATAATAACCTTAATTGAACTGGTTATGCCTAAGGGGAGTATGAAGAGGTATATCAACTTTGTGGTAGGCCTTTTGATAATCTTTACTGTTATCAATCCCTTCGTAAGGCTTACTAAGATAGATTTTCAATTGGAAAGGCAGGTGTTTAAACATATAGATGAAAAGCTAAGATACGATGAGAAGATCTTAGAGGGACAAGAAAATCAAATTGAAGGCCTCTATAAGGAAAGACTTGCTAGGGAGATTAAGACCTATATAGAGGATAATTCGGAGGAAAGGGTGGCAGCTGTTAGGCTTGATATAGCCAAGGGTGAGGAGAATTTCGGTAAGATCTCATCCTTAAAGGTGATTCTTGATCATGACAGGGAGAAAGACAGGGATGGTAAGGCCATAGATATCCAGGTAAAGCCTGTAATCTTGGACCATAGTCCAGGCCTTAAGGATGATGAAAAATACTCCCATATTAAAAGTATGCTAGCAGGTTACTTTGAACTTAGTGAAGATATAATCAATATTTCAACTATGAAAATGGAGGATTAGCCATGGATGAATTATTAAGGAAAATAAAAAACTATTTGGAAAACCTTGACAATAAGAAGTTTATCGGCAATGTCTTTGTGGTTTTGGTCCTATCTATAGTATTACTGATTATACTTAATTCCTTCACATCTACTGACAAAAAGGATAGTCCAAGGGTGATAAAAGAAAATCCTACTGAATACAATAGTTTAATGAAGGAGGAATATGAGGGCTATATAGAAGACAAACTGGCAAGCATACTGTCTAAGCTAAAGGGGGTTGGAAAGGTTGACGTCATGGTCACCCTAGAAGACAGTAGTGAAAAGATACCAGCCTTTAATGTGACTACCACCAGGGAGATAACCAACGAGTCCGATTCCCAGGGGGGTGTAAGGGAGATTACCAGGGAGGACGAGACCAAGCAGGTGGTAAGCTCAACAGATGATATTACCGTATTAAAGGAGATTAAACCTAACATAAAAGGGGTCATAGTAGTGGCCGAGGGTGCTGAAGATGGCCTAGTTAAAGAAACCTTATATGAAGCCGTTAAGACCGTATTAGGTATATCAGGCAATAAAGTACAAATATTTCCAAGTAAATAGGGGGAGGATCTATGTTTAAAGTTAAAAGACCAGCTATAATAGGATTGTTGTTGATTTTACTTATATTTACTGGATACTTAAACTACCAGTTTACACAACAGGCCTTAAGAAAGACCTCTCAAGAATATCAGGAATATGAGATGGCTGAAATGGAGAAGTATCTAGGGACCCAAGAAGAGGAGGAAGGCCAAAAGGCAGAGGCGGAAGATGATGAAATCCAGATAGTAGATTCAGAAGAAGTAACTGATGAGGACATTAAAGAAGTAATAGCTGCCGGCAAGCAGGATCTTGTGGAGCAGATGGAGAAGGAAGTTTCCAGCCATAGCAGGAATTACTTCGTAGAGCAGAGATTGTCCAGGGATAAGCTAAGGGCCAATTTAATCGATAGGCTAAACGATATAGTAAACAATGATAATACTACGGAAGCCATGAGGACGGAGGCCCAGCAGGAGATTATGAATATTGGCAAACTATCTGAAAAGGAGCTTACAATAGAAGGCTTAATAAAATCAAAGGGTTTTGATGAGGCCTTAGTCCTATTAACGGACAGCGATATTAAGGTAATAGTGGATACTCCAGAATTAAATGAGGTGGAAATGGTAAAGATCTTAGATATAGTAAGGGCTGAAACGGACTTTGATATGGACAGTATAAAAATCATAAAAAAACAATAGAAATGTTTGTAAATAACAACTTCCTTTGATATAATAAGCTATATATTGAGACTAGGAGGTGTGGCGGTTGACAGAGGAAAATATGGAATATGGTAATGTAAAAATATCCGACGAAGTAGTAGCAGCAATAGCTAGTGTAGCAGCAATGGAAATTCCTGGGGTAGTCAATATGAGCGGTGGCTTTACTGGTGGATTTTCCGAAATGCTGGGCAAAAAAAGCCAATCTAAGGGTGTAAAAGTTGAACTAAATGACAATGATGCAATAATAGATGTCAATATAATCGTAGAATATGGTAAGAATATAAGTGAAATAGGTAAAAAGGTACAAGAGAATGTAAAAAATTCCGTGGAAACCATGACAGAACTAAACGTTTCACAGGTAAATGTTTACATCCAGGGAGTCAATATATCAAAAAATAATAAGGAAAAAGAAGAGCCTAAAGGAAAATAAATATGTCTACCCTCTGTATATTCAGAGGGTATTTTCTAATGGAGAAGCTTTTTGTGGAAGGAGCATACAAATGAAGATGGTTAATAGGGCCCTATTGTTTATCTATACTCTAGTGTTAATGATAGCATCCTTTCTAATTTTAATCTTACCCCTTGATTTAAACATACTCCCCATTGAGGAAGTGGTAGGCTTCATCCGCTTTTTAAGGGGTAACTATATCCTTTCTATTTTAGCTGGCCTACTATTGATTTTAACCTTCCTTCACTTGATCCTACAATTAAGGCCTACAGATAGGGTTAAAGAAGGTTCATACCTAGTTCTCAGAAATGATTATGGGGAAGTCTTTATTTATGAAAACACCATAATAGGTCTAACTAACAGGGTGGCTGAAAACTTTATAGGTATACATAATATTAAGGTAAAGGTTTCTTTTGTTGAGGGAAGGGTTAAGCTATCCTTAAGGGGCGAGGCTGACCATGAAATAAACATTCCTGAAACTTCCATGGAATTACAAAAAAAGCTAAAGGACCATATTGAAAATACAACTGGAGCTCAGGTGAGCCATATAAAGGTGGAAATAGTAAATACTATTTCTAACAATAGAAATCGATAAACATAGGAGGAAAAGATGGGTAGAAAAGCAGCAAGAGAAGGAGCTATGAAATTGCTATTTCAAATGGAGTTAAATGGGGACTTCTCCCCTGAGGCTAAGTCTGTCTTCTTTGAAAATTTTACTTATGATGATTTGGAAAGGCAGTATATAGAAGATGCCTACAAGTCCATAATAGAGCATAAGGATGAAATAGATAAAAGTATAGAGGATAACTTGGAAGGCTGGTCTATCTATAGGTTGGCTAAGGTGGATTTAGCTATATTGAGGATAGCAATATATGAAATACTATACAGAAAGGATATTCCCATAGAAGTATCCATCAATGAAGCCATAGAGATAGCAAAGAAATATAGCAATCTAGATTCCTTTAAATTTATCAATGGAGTGTTGGGTGGATTTGTACGGAGCTTAGAGGATAAAAAATAGTGGTGATATTATGAAGGCCTTAAGGGTAAGTGAAATTAACAGCTATATAAAGAAGATTTTGACTAGCGACATGCTCCTTTCCAATATAGAGGTGGAAGGCGAATTGTCTAACTTTAAAAGGCACTATAGCGGACACCTATACTTCTCCTTAAAGGATGAGAAGGCTCGGATTAAATGTGTAATGTTTAGGTCCTATGCTGATAAGGTGGACATGGAGCTGGTTGACGGTCAGAAGGTCATAGCTAAGGGTTACATCTCCGTCTATGAACAGGGGGGAGATTATCAGCTATACGTCATGGAAATAAAGGAAAAGGGCCTTGGAGACCTATATATAGCCTTTGAAGAGTTGAAGAGGAAGCTGGAAAGGGAGGGCCTATTCGACCCCCAGTATAAGAAGGAAATACCCCCTATGCCTAAGAAGATAGGCATAGTGACCTCTGCCACCGGTGCAGCCATCAGGGATATTATCAGCGTAATCAGGAGGAGGTTTCCAGCCTGTAACATACTAATATATCCATCCCTAGTTCAGGGACCAAATGCAGCTAGGGATATAATAGAGGGGCTTAAGCTCTTAGATAGTAGGGAGGATATAGACCTTATTATTACAGGCAGGGGTGGTGGATCAATAGAGGAATTATCGGCCTTTAATGATGAGGACTTGGCTAGGACTATCTTTTCCTTAAATAAGCCGGTTATATCAGCTGTAGGCCATGAGACGGATTTTACCATAGCCGACTTTGTTGCTGACTTAAGGGCTCCTACCCCCTCTGCAGCAGCTGAAATGGCGGTGCCCAATATGGAGTCCTTGATCCAGCTGTTGGATAGTAGATTCAACCATCTTCTACTTAACTATGAAAATAAGGTCCAGATGGAGATGAGGGGTTTAAATCTCTTAAAGAGGGGGCTAAAATACAATAATCCGGTATATAAGCTTAGGAATAACCGCCAGCAAGTGGACCTACTGTATAAGGAATTGAAGTCGAAGATGGAAAGGAAGCTGGATCTTTATAAAAAGTACAGCGGGGATTTGGAGAATAAGCTGAAACTATTAAATCCTACCCTGGCCTTGGAGAAGGGAAATGCTATTATCCTTAATGAGGCAGGAGGGTTAATAAAGAGCGTTAAGGACTTAGCCCAAGGTGATTCCATAGAGATTCTAATGCAGGATGGTAGGATAAGGGCATTAGTTAAAGATGTATTAAAAGGAGAGGAAGAGGATGGATATTAGTAAATTATCCTATGAGGAAGCCATAGAGGAGTTGGAGGAAATTATCTCCTTCCTAGAGCAGGATGATTATTCCTTAAAGGAGGCCATGGATAAGTTCAAAAGAGGTGTAGAGCTGTACAAGCATTGCCACCAGCTTTTATGTAAAGCAGAAGGGGAGATAAAGATCCTACTAGGAGATGAAGAAAAGGATTTTGAAGAATTAGACTTACTTAGGGAGGTAGACGGTGAATATTAAGGAAATAATAAATGAAACAATAAATTTAATTGACCATGCCCTAGACCTATATACTAAATCCGAAACCCAATACATAGAAAGCTTATACGAATCCATGAGGTACAGCCTCTTTAATGGAGGTAAAAGATTGAGGCCAGTTATAGCAGTTAAGACCTTTCAGATGTTTGATGAGGATGTGGAAAAGGTACTTCCCTATGCTGCGGCCATAGAGATGATACATACATATTCTTTAATCCATGACGACCTACCTGCCATGGATGATGACGACTTTAGAAGGGGAAAGCCTACTAACCATAAGGTCTATGGAGAGGCTATGGCCATCCTGGCTGGAGATGGCCTTTTAAATCTGGCCTTTGAGGTTATGCTAAAGGATTTGAATAAATCTAGTACAATGGAGGAATATAATAGAAAGGGCAGGGCTATCTTTGAGGTTGCCAGATACGCCGGTGTAGAGGGTATGATAGGCGGCCAGGTGGTGGACCTATTGGGATGTAAGGAAAATATGGATTCGGATAAGCTTAGGTATATGTATGAAAAGAAGACTTCTAACCTATTTCAAGCTTCAGCTGTAGTGGGAGCCATAATCGGTGGAGCTAGCCAGGAAGAGGTGGAGACCCTTAGGAGCTTTGCCCTTAATTTAGGTCTGGCTTACCAAATACAGGACGATATCTTGGATATAGAAAAGGATTCCCATATCAATAAGCTAACCCACCTATCCTTTTATAACGACCTAAATAGGTCTAAGGAAGATGTGGTAAACTACAGCAACGAAGCCTTTAGGCTTTTAAATAGCCTGGATAGGGATACGGAATTCTTAAGGGAACTGACCATGGTTTTAGTAGATAGGAATATTTAAATTTGCATTAGAAGGAGTATTATGGTGAAAAAAAGAGCAGATGTAGTTTTATTTGAAAGAGGTTTAGTAGATTCAAGGGAAAAGGCTAAGAGAATCATAATGGAAGGGTCCGTTTTTATTGGAACGGAGAGGATTTCAAAGCCTGGTGAAAAGATAGACTTAGATGCAGACATATATATTAAGGACAATCCTATAAAATACGTAAGCCGGGGAGGACTTAAGTTAGAAAAGGCCATAGAGGAATTTGGCTTAAATCTTGAAGGGGCAGTGGCCATGGATATCGGTGCCTCCACTGGTGGCTTTACCGACTGTATGCTACAAAATAAGGCCAAGAAGGTCTATGCTGTAGATGTGGGCTATGGCCAGCTGGATTGGTCCTTAAGGCAGGATCCAAGGGTTGTGGTCATGGAAAGGACCAACATCAGGTATGTAAGCCCCGATGACATTGAGGATGAATTGGACTTCGTCTCCATAGATGTATCCTTTATCTCATTAGAATTGGTTTTACCCGTTGCTGCCAGCCTAATGAAGGATAAGGCTGAACTGATTGCCCTAATAAAGCCTCAATTTGAAGCTGGTAGGGAGAAGGTTGGTAAAAATGGCATAGTTAGGGAGAAGGAGACCCATATAGAGGTAGTCAAAAAAATAGTAGACTTTATGGCAGAAATTGGCCTAGGGCCTAAGAACTTATCCTATTCCCCAATAACTGGAGCCAAGGGTAATATAGAATTTTTAATCCATGGTGTTAAAAATGGAGAAAATTTAATTCAGCAGGAAAGGATAATTGAGATAGTAGATTTAGCACATGGTGAATTCAAATAATATAGAGGTGGTATTGTGCTACTGGAATTGACTATTAAGAATTTTGCCATTATCGACGACTTAAAGATCAACTTCAGCAAGGGGTTGAATGTCCTAACGGGAGAAACAGGCTCTGGTAAATCCATAATAATAGAAGCCTTGGGTATAGTTTTAGGTGGTAGGGGGACCAAGGATTTAATTCGTTCAGGAGAGGGACGAGCCTTCCTACAGGCGGTATTTGTCATTGAGGATGATTCAAAGATTAAGCCCCTATTGGAGGAGAAGGGGATCCTAATAGATGAGAGTAACCTTTTAATCATTAGCAGGGAGCTATCAACTAGCTCTCCCAGCATATCCCGCATTAACGATAAGGTGGTAACCTTAAATCTTTTAAATAAGATTACCCATAATCTGGTAGATATCTTTGCCCAACATGAGCACCAATCCCTCTTAAATGTGTCTAACCATAAGGAAATCATCGATTCCTTCGGAGATGAAGACCACAAAAGTTTAAAGAATAAAATCAAGTCCCTTTATGAAAAATATAATAATGAAAAAAAACAATTAGAGAAGATGAGCTTAAACAATATGGAGAGGGAGAGGATGATCGATCTATATAAGTTCCAGATAGAGGAAATCGATAGCGCCCAGTTGACGGAATATGATGATGAAGAGATAGAGAAGGATTATAGGAAGTTAACCAACATTATGGAAATAGCCAAGGGAATTGGCCAGGTGGTAGAATCTTTTAAAAGCGATGGCTATGATAGTTTCTCCCTCTTAGACTTACTAAATAGCATCATATCAACCCTAAATGGCCTGATTAAATTCGATGAAGACCTACTTACCTATCTTGATAGGCTTAAAGATATAAATTTTGAACTACAGGATATCTATAGCGATCTTATCTATTATATGGACAATATAGAATTAGATGAGGAAAGGCTAAAGCTATTAGATGAAAGGTTGGATCTGGTTAATAAGCTTAAGAAAAAATATGGAAGCACCGTCAAAAGCATCTTAGAATATAGGGATAAGACTGCAGCATCCTTAGAAAAGCTTCTAAATTATGAGGAGGAGTTAGAGGCCTTAAAGGCTAGGATTAAGACTTATGAGGAAGAATTGTACTCCTTGTCTCAAAAATTAAGTGGAGGCAGGAAGGCCATAGCTAAAAAAATTGAAAAAGCCATAACTGAAGAATTAGATGAACTGAACATGCAAAATGTGAAATTCAAGGTGGATTTTAAAGAATCTAGCCTAGCTAGTGATGGGATAGACCAGATAGAATTCCTAATCTCTACCAATGTGGGAGAAGACTTAAAACCCTTGTCAAAAATTTCCTCTGGTGGAGAGATGTCTAGGATTATGTTGGCCTTTAAGAGTATCTTGGCCCAGTATGATGGGATACCTACCCTAATTTTCGATGAAATTGATACGGGAATTAGTGGAAGGACTGCTCAGATTGTAGGAGAGAAGATCTATAAAATAGCTAAAAACAGGCAGGTTATTTCCATTTCTCACCTACCACAGATTGCTTCCATGGCTGATAGCCAGTATTCAATCTTTAAGAAAAAAGTTGGCAATAAGGTTTCAACCTTTATTAAAAAATTAGATGGTGAGGAAAGGATATATGAGCTGGCTAAATTATTGGGTGGTGTAGATGTAACGGAAACAACCATCAATCACGCAAAAGAGATGCTGCAACTAACTGAAAAACTCAAAAAAAATTAAAACACACTTTTTAAAAGAAAGTGTGTTTTTTGTTTTTTTGGCATTTAGCTATTATTCTAACAATATTTAAAAGTTTTTATTAGAATAATAAAATCTTAAAAAGGCTAAATTATATTTAAATAAAGTTGCGGAGGTGAGTTAGTAAAAAATAGGGAGCGTGATTGATTGGAAAGATTAAACTTAAGAAAATTAATCATCACCGTAGCTCTGTTATTGGTATTTAGCTTTCTAGTATATTCTTCTCAAATTTTTGAAATATTATTTTATCCAGGTGATTTAAATATAATTAAGGGTGAAAATAGGGACCTAAATATATCCTTCCCCTTCTACGTGGAATTTAAAGACGATTCCATAGTCCAAACCATCTATAAGGAAGGAACAAAATCCTATAAAATAAATGGGGTTGAAATTGGAGAAAGCCAGCTACAGTTAAATCTTTTGGGAGTAATTCCCTTAAAAAATATAGATCTAAATGTGGTTGAAAGGCCTAAGCTGATAGCTGGTGGAAATGCCATTGGAGTTAGGTTAAATACTAAGGGTGTCTTGGTAGTTGCTGTAACTGATGTAATAGATATAAATGGTGAGAGAAAAAGTCCAGCTAAGGAAGCAGGACTGAAGGTAGGAGACAGTATAATAGCCATAAATGGTGAAAAAATTGTAAAAGCTGAACAGGTAGTGGAGATCTTGAACAATCTTGGAGATGAGGAAGTAAAGATTACCATCTTAAGAAACAATAAGGAATTTGAAACTAAAGCAACCCCAGTAAAGTGCTTGCAGGATAATACCTATAGATTAGGAATTTGGGTAAGGGATAAGACATCCGGTATAGGAACCTTAACCTATATAAATCCAGATAATAAAAGTTTTGGAGCCCTAGGTCATGGTATAGCAGACATGGATACTGGTAAACTCCTATCTGTAGAAGATGGAGTAGTAATGAATGCAAAGGTATCTGAGATAACCCAGGGTAAAAAGGGTATTCCTGGCGAAATAAGGGGTGTATTCTATAAATCCGATGAAATAATAGGGGACATTAAGATAAATGATGAATTTGGGATCTATGGAAGGATAAATGAAGATTATTTACAAAGCCGCTTAGATGAAGCCATCCCCATAGGTTTTAAGGAGGAAGTTAAAGAGGGAAAAGCTCATATATTGACTACTGTAGAGGATAAAAAGATAGAAAAATTTGAAATTGAAATAGAGAAGGTGGAAAATCAACACAGGCCTAATCCCAAGAGTATGGTAATAAGGATTACCGACCCTAAACTTTTAGAAAAGACCGGTGGTATAGTACAGGGTATGAGTGGCAGCCCCATCATTCAAAATGGCAAGCTTATAGGTGCAGTAACCCACGTTTTCATCAACGATCCTACCAAGGGATATGGTCTATTTATAGAATGGATGTTGGAAGAGGATAATAAGATATAATAGTTAAGTAATAGGCTGTTGGCTTAAGCCAATGGCCATTTTTTATATTACCTTTCAAAAAATTAAAAAAATATCAGAATAAAAGAAGGAGTTTTTGAATTTATGTCGAATAGGTAGGAGTAGAAAGAGAGATATATATTTAAGAAAAGGGGGATAATATGGGGAAATATAAAGTGGTAATAGCTGACGATAACCGCGAATTTGGGCAGATAGTATCACAATTTATATCTACCCAGGAGGAATTTGAAGTAGTAGGTATAGCCAAGGATGGTATAGAAGCTTTAAAGATAATAGAGAGAGAAAAGCCTCATGTCCTTGTGCTGGATATTATTATGCCACATCTAGATGGTTTAGGGGTATTAGAGAGGTTAAAAGGCTTAAAGGATGTTCCTTTTCCAAAGGTCCTTGTACTCTCAGCAGTAGGTCAGGATTCCATTACTCAAAAGGCCATTGAATTAGGTGCTTCCTATTACATAGTCAAGCCTTTTGATTTCCATATATTCATAGAAAGGTTAAAACAGATCTGCAATCTAAATATTAACAGTGTAAATGAAGAAAGCTTCATGGCGGCCATTAAGGAAGAGCCAGCTGCTAGTAAGGAAAGGGATTTGGAGGGTAGGATTACCCAGATTATACAGGAGATTGGAATACCAGCCCATATTAAGGGATATCAATATATAAGGGAAGCCATAAATATGGTTATTGAAGATATGGACTATCTAGGGGCAGTAACTAAGGAATTGTATCCGGCGGTGGCTGCTAAGTTCAATACTACACCCAGTAGGGTAGAAAGGGCCATAAGGCATGCCATAGAGGTGGCCTGGAATAGGGGTAAGATAGAGACCCTAAATAAGATCTTCGGCTATACAGTCAGCAATTCTAAGGGCAAGCCTACAAATTCCGAGTTTATAGCCCTTATAGCCGATAAGCTAAGGCTGGAAGAGGAAGTGGCAGCTTACTAAAGATAACTGGAGAAGCAAAATTTTCAAAGGCTATAAAGCTATGGAAGCTTATAAGTAAGTTAGCTGACTTGAAAATAAAAAGTCATTATTTAAATGTTTATTGGTAAGTAAGCGAAATCTAAGATTGGATTTCGCTTATAATTTTTTTAAAATTATGCTATTCTTATCTTTTCATTAGTTTAAACCTTCATTTAACCAACATTTAACCTTCATTTATCATTTATTTTCATTTATTTATCCTTTTTTATCCTTAATTTAACCTTCGTAAGGTCATAAGCTTGCCCTAGGGCTTAAATCAAAATACAAGCCCTTCTTAATATCTTTTTTAATATTTTTCTTATTTTATTTAACCTAATTAACAACAGAAGTCTCCCATCTTCTATAAGTGGGAGATGAATGTTACTTGACAATTCCTTCCTTTATGATATAACCAGTATTAGAGGAGGGAGTTGAGTAAATACAATGCAATTA